>CEQY01005333.1_pt1 | contig 46466 bp, 46 predicted proteins | sample 361391 | NCBI WGS metagenome assembly CEQY01 (sample SAMEA2621075, study PRJEB7988) | marine metagenome | isolation source: saline water (ENVO:00002010), including | reverse complement strand
AAAAAATTAATTTAACTCAAATTTAGCAAAAGCTTCAGCATAAGGCGTATTACATATTTTTCCTACGTCTACCCTTCTACTTTGATGAAATTCTCTCGCTTGTACCGGGTCAGATATTTGACTGGTATGAGCTAGAAGAGCATCAGTAGCTGTGTCTACATCTACTTTTTCTAATGGATTAAAAAAATAATTAGGATTACTGTTGTTGCCCATATTAAACATATTTATCCACACTTGTTTTACTTTATGGGGTTCAAAACCTTCTTCTAGTAACTCAGGAAAAGTTAAATGATCCCTTGCACTAGGAAAAACAGCTGAAAGAGTTGCTTCACCTGCAGCAAAATGATCTGGGTGCCCTATGTATCCTGATGAGAGTAAATCTCTATTTGGATTCGTAGTAATTACTATTGAGGGCTTATATCTTCTAATTTCTCTTGAAATATCTTTTCTGACGTCTAGAGTAGGTTCTAAATATCCATCAGGATATCCTAGAAATTCTATTGCTTTTAAGCCAAGTATTTTTCCAGCATCTCTTTGTTCTTTTTCTCTTATTTCTGAAAGTTTTTTACTAGATATAGACCTGTCTTCTGTTCCCTTTGAACCATCAGTACAAAGAACATAAATCACATCCCATCCTAGCCTAGTCCATTTAGCAACAGAACCTGAACACCCCCATTCAGCATCATCAGGGTGGGCTGTTATTACCATCGCTATTTTTTCAAGATTTTCTGACAAAATAACCTCCATAAAAAAACTTACTTTATAATAATAGATATAAATATTCAAATAAAAAGACTCAGATGACATCTTATTTATCGTTTGGTAGCGGTCCAAGTTTAATCCTAGGACATGGAATGGCTCAAAATAAAAAATCTTGGATCGAAACTGGATGGGTGGACAGATTATCTTCAGTCAGAACTGTTCATGTTTTCGATTTTGAAGGACACGGATCAAATGAAGGAAAAATTGATTCAAATAAACTAACTGTTCCAGAGATGACAAAAAATATTGATTATTTAATTGAAAATTTAGGAATTAATGATTTTGATTATATGGGATTTTCTATGGGTGCAAGAGCAGGATTTGAATTAGCATCCAAAAATAAAAAAATCAATAAACTAATATCGCTAGGGATGCATCCTGGTTCTCCTAAGTTGGAAGAGAGAAGATTCAAGAAAAAATCACTAGCAATGAAAAAGTTAGGTGATAAAACAGGAAAAGAAAATTATTTCACATATAGCAAAATTTTTAATGAAGCCCTTAGTTGGGAAGGTGCTTATAAAAAGATTAAATGGAAAAAAGAAAATCATCTCATTGTAATGGGTGAAAAAGATGATAATTTTGATTTAACAGAAAAACTTATGAATCAAAATTATAAAGATAATTTTTTAGTATTAAACGGAGTAAATCATAAAAATACTTTTGATGAACCAGAACATTCAATAGATGCTATAATTAATTTTTTACAAACATAGGAGTTAAAATTGAGTAAGATATCAAAAGATCCTTTAGTTTCAGTTATTATGGGCAGTAAAAGCGACCTTGATACTATGAGGCTAGCTTCTGAAGTCCTAAGAGAACTTGAAATTCCTCATGAGACTAAAATTATTTCAGCTCACAGAACTCCTGATCTAATGTTTGAATTTGCCAAAAAGGCTAAAGACAGAGGAATAAAGGTAATAATTGCAGGTGCAGGTGGCGCTGCTCATCTTCCAGGCATGGTTGCATCCATAACTGAATTGCCTGTAATTGGTGTCCCTGTAAAATCTTCTAATCTTAATGGTTTAGATTCCTTATTATCGATTGTACAAATGCCAAAAGGTGTACCTGTTGGAACGGTGGCTATAGGCCAATCAGGAGCAGAAAATTCTGCTTTACTTGCAGCAAAAATATTAGCATTAGGTGATGAAGAAGTGTCAAAAAGACTTAAAAACAGGATTTCTGAAAATAGCAATAATGTGGCCAAAGATAGTCATATTGGAACTTGGTTAGAATAAAAATTGGAAAATAATTCAATAGGTATAATAGGTGGAGGCCAATTATGTCAAATGTTATCTGAATATTTAGATAGCATTGGAAAAAAAGTTTATTTTATTGATCCTTCAGAAAATCCTCCCGCAAAAAATACAAATGCCATTCATATAAGAAAAGATTATGGAGATAAAGAAGCCCTAGAGTTTCTATCTAAAAATTGTGATGCCATAACTTATGAATTTGAAAATATACCCGTAGAAAGCTTAAGTTTTCTAAATAAAGATATTTCTATAAACCCTAGTCCTTACATTCTTTCTATTTCACAAAATAGATTAAATGAGAAAACAAATTTTACAAGGTGTGGAATAAATACACCTAACTTTACAAGATTTAATAAGGGAGATGCCCTAGTTTCAGTTATGAAGGAATCAAATATAAATTTTCCTGTAATATTGAAAACAAATACTCTTGGGTACGACGGCAAAGGACAATATAGAATCAACACATATAAGGATTTTGAAAATAATTTACAGTTTTTAGATGAAATGACGGACTATATTATCGAGGAAGTTATAAACTTCAAAAAAGAATTCTCGGTAATTATAGGCAAGGACTGCTTTGGAAATATTGAATATTTCCAACCAATAGAAAATATACATAAAAATGGAATTTTAGATATATCTATTTATCCAGCAAGAATTAATAAAGAAGCTGAAAAAAATTCCATTGAATTAGCTACTAAATTCATCAATGAAATAAAATTAACAGGGATTTTAGCTATAGAAATGTTTCTTAATAATAATGACAAGATACTTTTCAACGAAATAGCACCAAGGCCACATAATTCAGGGCACCTAACAATTCAAAGTCATTCAATATCTCAGTTTGGGTTGTTAGGTGAAATAGTTTCAAATAAAAAAATTTCTAAACCTCTATCAAACAAAAAGGCTGTTATGAAAAACATATTAGGAGAGTTCTTTAATAAAAAAAATTATAAGGAAATACTCAATGAAATAAAAAATATGGATAATCACTACTTAAAGCTTTACAACAAAGATGAAGCAAAGCCTGGCAGGAAAATGGGACACGTAACAATAATTACTAATGATATTGAAAATTCTTTGGTTAAAATAAACGCTTTAATAGATTAGAATAATGAAACAATTTATAAAAATAATTAATTGAGGGAAAAATGGAAAAAGAACTAAAAGGAAAAGTTGCAATCGTAACTGGAGCCGGTAGATTAAGAGGAATTGGAAGGGCTGCAGCGGTAGCTTTAGCTAGAATGGGTGCAGATGTAGTGGTAACAGGAACTGGCAGAAGCCCTGATTCATTCCCGGAAGATGAGAAAAAAATCGGATGGCGAGATATTGAAAGTGTTTCGGAACAGATAAGAGCTGAAGGGCAAAAAGCGTTGCCGCTTATCTCAAATGTGACAAGCCAAGAAGATGTACAAAAAATGGTAGATGATACTATGAATGAATTTGGAAGAATAGATATATTAATTAATAATGCGGCTTATGCCCGAGCTGAAGATAGAGTCCCAATATTAGATTTAGGCGAGGATACTTTTCAAAAAGTTATGGATATAAAAGTAACTGGAACTTTTCTTTGTACCAAAGCTGTAGTAAAACACATGATTGAAGGTAAAAATGGTGGGAAAATAGTAAATATTTCTTCTACTGCAGGCAAAAAAGGCTCTGCAAATACCTTGGCCTATAATGGTGCCAACTTTGCCATAGTTGGAATGACTCAATCTATGGCTAGAGAATTGGGGCCACACAACATTAATGTTAATGCTGTTTGTCCTGGAGCGGTTGATACACATAGAATGGATGTACTAGGAAGAGGAGATACCTGGAATACTATGGCTGATACAACTCCCATTGGAAGAAATGGAACAGATGAAGAAGTTGGAGATTTTTGTGCATATCTTTGTACTGAAGCTGCCTCTTGGATACATGGTCAATCCATTAATCAAAATGGCGGAACTGTGATGGAACATTAAAAAATGGATAAAGAACTATCAGGAAAAGTAGCAATAGTAACCGGAGCTGGAAGGCTTAGGGGAATAGGCAGAGCAACGGCAGTATCATTAGCAAAATTAGGAGCAAAAATAGTTGTTACTGGAACTGGAAGAGACCCTAATACATTTCCAGAAGATGAAAAAGAAGTTGACTGGAAAGATGTTGAATCAACTGCAGATCAAATTCGAGATGAAGGCTCTGAAGCTCTAACTATGATAACTAATATTTCTAAAGAGGCTGAAGTAAATGATCTATTTGAAAGAACTTTAGAAATATTTGGCAGAGTGGATATTCTTGTAAATAATGCTGCTGCCCCTTATGGTGAGGACAGGGTTCCTGTAGTTGATTTAGATAATGAAATTTTTAAAAAAGTAATGGATATAAAAGTTTTTGGATCTTTTTTATGTTCAAAAATAGCAGCAAAAATAATGATTGAACAAAACGAAGGAGGAAGAATCATCAATTTATCCTCCACAGCAGGAAAAGAAGGAAATGCTAGAATGGCGGCTTATAATGCAGCAAATTTTGCTATAGATGGATTTACTCAAGCGCTTTCAAAAGAACTTGCAGAAAATAAAATTACTGTAAATTCAGTTTGCCCCGGACAAACTGAAACTGCAAGATTAGACCCACTTGGGAGAGGAGCTCTTTGGAAAAGTAGAGCTGAATCTATTCCAATGGGAAGAGTTGGAACTGATGATGAAGTTGCAGATTTAATTACATTTTTAGCGAGTGATAAAGCTAGATTTATCACAGGCCAATCAATAAATATTAACGGCGGAGCGCTAACTTCTAGATAATATCATTCCTTTCTAAATTTTGTTATATGATGCTTTCTATTTGACAGGTTCTCAAAATATTTTAAAATAGAAGGTGTAAAATCATAAATCAATTTTTATTTGAGTACCTAAAACTCAATAAAAGAGGAAGGAATAACTAAGTGGCACTTAAACTTAAACCATTGGGAGATAGACTAATAATTCAGCCTAATGAAGAAGATGACTCTAAAAGCTCAGGCGGAATCATTATTCCTGACACAGCAAAAGAAAAACCTCAAAAGGGTAAAGTTGTGGCTGCCGGAGAAGGAAGAGTAAATGATGATGGAAAAACTATATCTTTATCAGTTAAAAATGGGGACGAAGTTATATATTCCAAATATGCAGGAACTGAATATTCTGAAGGTGGTAAAGAATATTTAATAGTAAGAGAAAGCGATATACTCGCAATCGTTGGATAACACTGAGAAATTTATAAATAACACAATAACTATGGAGATTAAATAAAATGCCAGCAAAGGACTTAAAATTCGGAGCAGACGCAAGAACGAGATTAAAAAATGGAATAGATATTCTTGCAGATACAGTAAAGGTTACATTAGGGCCAAGGGGTAGAAATATTATAGTAGACAAAAAATTTGGTCCTCCTCAGGTAAACTCTGATGGAGTAACAATCGCAAAAGAAATAGATCTTGAGGATGCGTTCGAAAATATGGGAGCTCAACTTTTAAAGGAAGCTTCAAAAAATACAAATGATGACGCAGGAGACGGAACAACAACTAGTACAGTTTTAGCACAAGCTATTATTGCTGAAGGATTTAAAGTTGTTGCAGCTGGAGCGGATCCAATGGCTATCAAAAGAGGAATTGATAAAGCATTAGTTTCTGTAAGAGAATCTATTTCTAGTCAGTCAATTCCTGTATCAGAAACAGATCAAATTTCTAATGTAGCAAAATTGTCTTCCCATGATGATGAAATGGGAAACCTTATTGCTAGCGTAATGGATAAAGTAGGAAAAGATGGAGTCATAACAGTAGATGAATCAAAAACTCTTGATTATGAAACTGATTATGTTGAAGGAATGCAAATTGATAGAGGATTTTTATCTCCTTATTTTGTAACCTCTCCTGACACGCAGGAAGCTGTACTTGAAAATCCATACATTCTAATTACTGATGGAAAAATATCTGCTGTTTCAGATTTAGTACCGGTTTTAGAAAAAGTTTTACAAGCTAAAAAACCTCTTCTTGTTATCGCTGAAGATGTAGAAGGAGAAGCATTAGCAACACTTGTGGTGAATAAACTTAGAGGAACTATAAACGTTGCAGCTGTAAAAGCACCAGGCTTTGGTGATAGAAGAAAAGCTATGCTTGCTGATATAGCTATTCTTACAGGTGGAAACGTTGTTTCTGAAGAAGTAGGAAGAAAACTTGATTCAGCTACATTAGATGACCTTGGTAAGTGTGCAAGAGTTGTTGTAAAAAAAGATGATACGACCTTTGTAGACGGAGAAGGTGCTAAGCCTGAAATAGAAGGAAGAATGAAAGAGATTCAAAGTCAAATAGAGGAAACTACATCAGACTATGACAGAGAAAAACTTCAAGAAAGACTTGCTAAGCTATCTGGTGGTGTGGCCATTTTAAGAGTTGGAGCCGCTACTGAAATTGAGATGAAGGAAAAGAAACAAAGAGTAGAAGATGCTTTATCAGCAACAAGAGCTGCCGTTGAATCAGGAATTGTTCCTGGCGGAGGAACTGTATTGATAAAATCATCTGATGAGCTTGGATCTTTGACATTAGAAGACCCTGATGAAAATACTGGAGTTGAAATATTGAAAAAAGCCCTTTTAGAACCTATAAGAGTAATTTCTGAAAATTCAGGATTTGAAGGAGCTGTAATACTAGAAAAAGTTTCAACAAGTAAAAAAGCTAACTATGGCTTTGATGCTCAATCAGGAAAATATGGCGATATGATTACAATGGGAATAGTTGATCCTGCTAAAGTGACTAGAGCTGCTGTAGAAAATGCAGCTTCTGTTGCAGGCATGATCTTAACTACCGAAGCATTAATCACTGATGTTCCTGAGCCTGAAGCTCCAATGCCTGGCGGTATGCCTGGCGGAGGTATGGGTGGTATGGACATGGGAATGTAATAAATAAATTCCGCGATTATAAAATAAAAAAGGCTGAATCGATTCAGCCTTTTTTATTTTAAGCTATCATAAAGCTTGGTAAGAGAATCAATCCAAGATTTTTTGACGTCATCATTCCAACTAGGATCAAAGTCAGGGTATTTATCTAGAATCATTCTTGCAAGATTAATATTTGTTTCAAGATTTTTATTATTTTCGATTACAATATCTGTTTGTGATTTTGTTGGCTTTGATTTAGTTTTTTCTGAAATATTTGTATTATGCCGCCTAGCCAAGATATGAGAAGAAAGCATAATGTTTGAATATTTTGCTGCTTGTATAAAAAAAGATTCACACTTAACGATTACACCTTCTTTAGTACCAAAACTTCTAAAAGATTCCCTTAGCTGTGCTTTAGTTGCGCTTGTTAGATCCAAGTTAAAAATAGGCGAGTAAAACTTATATAAAAGTTTTCTATAAATTTTCTTCTGTAAATCTAAATCCCTAGAGACAAGATTCCTAAAATCATCATTTGGCGCACCGTCTTTATCAATTAAATTAAAGAATTTTATAGCAGTCATAATCTGAGTTCCATTAGAACCTGAAAATTTATTTAGCCAAACACTCCTGTCAATTCTATTTGGCATTCCTTCAGACAAAAATTCTAAAAATGTTTGGAATGTTTTGAATGAAACATACGGGGGTATTTTATTTTTTACTTTTTCCATTAGCTGAGTTTGTTTTCTGTTATTTATGATCATTATATTGAAAAAATTCTAAACTAAAAGGTTTTTCAGAATTATTATTTCCCAGCAAGGACAATTTTTGAAATTAAAATTTAGAACTTAGAAAATTTAAGCATAAAGATAAATAAAGAGGGGAAATATGAAAGTTTCTTTAAATGATATAGTTATCCAACCAACTCATCCTATACATAAATATGAGCCAGTAAAAAATTTAGTAAATAAAATAAACTCTTCGCAAAAGAAACCTGTTCTATTGAAAGAAGATAATCATTTTGTTTTATACAGTGGAGAAAAGCTATTACGAATGGCAAAGAATAATAATAAATCAAAAATTGAATGTACTATAAAAGAATCTATTTTTGACATAGAGGCAACCAATTTATCAGAAATATATTTTTCTGGATTAAAGACCCCAACAACAATAGCTAAAGAATTCATTGAATTTAGAAAATCAAGGAAAATTTCTCAGCAGGAATTAAGCCGAAGAACTGGAATAACTCCTGGTACAATTCATCATTACGAATCATTAATTAAAAAATTAGATCCTAAATTATTAAGTTATTTAGATGACGGAAAACTTACATTCAAAGAAGCAAGATCAATAGCTGATTTAGAAGATTTTGATTTACAAAATGAGATAGCAAAGCCCTTCATAGAAGGGAAAATATCTAGTGTATATGTTGAAAAAATTATAAAAAATGTCAAGAAAAACCCTAAAACTTCATTAGATAAAATTATAAAAAATGTAGTAAATGGAGTAGAAGTATCTATTAATAAAGAAAAATTTGTTAGCGAAATAAGTGTAGTAGAAAACAATCTTTCTATAGAAGAAAAAATTCTTAATTTCTCAATAGAATTAGAATCAATTAGTGAGGAAGAGATCCCTGAATATAGAAGGCTGAGGGTTATCTCAAGCTTGAAAATTTTAGATTCTAAAATAAAATCATCGTTAAATCATATGAATACTAGCTTTGTAGAAAAATCTAAAATTTATAATAAATAAAAAAGTATGGAGGGGTAACAATGTTAGAGAGATTTCATGTTTCAGACGATGAGGCAATAAGAATAAATCATAAAAAAATGCATAATGTGGTATCGCAAATTTTTATGAAAATGGGTGTTAGTGAAAGTGACTCTAGGCTCTCTGCTGATGTGCTTATCTATGCAGATCTGAATGGTGTAGATACGCATGGTGTTTCAAACATGCTTCGATCTTACGTAAAAAATTATCAGCAAAAGAAAATTAATCCCACTCCTAAAATTAAGATTAAAAACGAAACTAGTGCAACTCTGTCGCTTGATGGTGATTCTGGACTAGGTATTGTTACGGCTCCAAAGGCAATGAAAATGGCCATTGAAAAGGCAAAGGAAGCAGGAGTTGGCATTGCAACATTAAATAATGCAGGACACCTAGGGGCAGCCGGGTTCCATGCAAAAATGGCAGTTGATGAAGACATGATTGGCGTATGTATGAGTGGTGGTGGTGGATTTGCCATGCTTCCAACGTATGGAGCAGAACCAAGATTTGGTACAAATCCTATTGCCTGGGCTGCGCCAGCTGATAAAGAAGCTTACTTTATGTTTGATGCAGCTACTACTCAAATTGCTGGCAACAAAATAAAATTACTTGAAAGGCTAAAGGTTCCAGTTGCTTCTAACTGGTTGGCTAATGGTGATGGAACTCCAATAATCAAAGAAAAGTCTTTAGATTCTGAAGATTTTCATGAGGATGGCAGATTAAAAGAATTATACATGCTTCCATTTGGTGGAGACAGAGAAAATGGATCACATAAAGGCTATGCATTCGCAGCAATTGTAGACATAATGTGCTCTATGTTAGGGGGTGCTCAGGCTGGATTCTTAGGTGGGAACGGGCATTATTTTGCCGCATATAATATTGATTGCTTTAGTGATACTAAAACATTCAAAAAAAATATGGATGATTTTCTAAATGGTTTGAAAAACACACCTCCCGCTCCTGGTCATGATAGAGTAATTTATCCTGGTCTTTCAGAATATGAGTCTCGGTTAGAAAGAGGATCAAACGGTATCCCTTATCACCCTGAGGTAATAGAGTGGTTTGAATCAATCACTGCTGAATTAGAAATTAAGCTTGATTGGTAATTAGAAGTGTATAGCCTGGTTATGAGTATTAGCCGCAGCTTCCTTAATTACCTCAGATAATGTTGGATGAGCGTGAGTAAGTCTATGAAGTTCTTCAGTAGTTCCTTCTAGATACTTCAACATACCTATCTCTCCTATCATTTCTGTCGCCTCAGCCCCTATAATATGAGCACCAATTACCTCTCCAGTAGATTTATCAGATATAATCTTTGCAAAGCCATTATAATCATTTATTGCTATTGATTTACCTGCAACTTGAAATGGAACTTTTCCTACCTGATAATCTATATTTTGATCTTTAGCTTCTTCTTCCGTGATACCAATACTAGCTATTTGAGGAGAGCAATAAGTACACCTTGGCATACTTAAATAGTCAGTTATTCCTTCAACCTCTTGTCCCGCAATATGCTCTGATGCAAGAATTCCTTGGTCAAATGCAACGTGAGCAAGCGGTAATTTACCAGTAACATCACCTATAGCATAAATTCCATTAACATTTGTTTTCATGAATTCATCTACTTCAATAAAGCCATGTTCATTCATTTTGACGCCTGCTTCAGATAATCCTAGATTTTCTGTATTAGGTTGAATACCAACACCAAGCATTACCTTTTCAAATTCTTTTGTTTGTTTTTTACCATCAATTTCAAACTCTAAAGTTACTGAATTTTTGTTCTTTTTCACATTGGTAATTGATGAAGATGTGTTGCAAATAATACCTTGTTTCGTAAATTGTCTTTGTAATTCCTTGGAAATATCAGAATCTTCTTTAGGAACAATTCTATCCATAATTTCAAATAGAGTAATCTCAACCCCATAAGCATTAAAAAAGTATGCAAACTCACAACCAATAGCCGATGCTCCAATTATTGCTATAGACTTAGGCTTATTTCTTAATTCTAGCGCTTCCCTAGAAGTGATTATTAGCTTTTTATCAATCTCTAAGCTTGGTAAAGACCGAGGTTTTGCACCTGTAGCTAAAATAATATTTCCTGCAGTATAAGATTTTTCTCCAACTTTGACATTAGTTGAAGATGTTAATTGTGCACTGCCCATAACTAAATCTATTTTATTTTTTTTGACTAAAAATTCGATACCCTGAGTAAGTTTTTTTGAAACTTCCCTAGATCTATCAATAGCCTTGGAGATATCTGCCTTAAATTCCTTAAACGAAAATCCCCATTCATCAGGATTTTTCATTTCATTTAATAATTCTGCATTTTTCAATAAGGATTTAGAAGGAATACACCCCCAGTTTAAACAAACTCCTCCAAGCCCTCCGTTACCAGTTCCATCATCTTTTTCAATTAAACATACTTTCATCTCTAATTGAGCTGCTCTAATGGCAGCGTGGTAGCCCCCAGGGCCAGCTCCAATAACTATAACATCATATTTATTATCTGCCATCTTTACCTCAAAAATTTATTTTTCTTAAATTATTCTACTTTAAAGAGATCATAAAGCTTTATAAGAATCATACCAAAAAACAATCCAAATATGGAAAAAAAAGTTGTAACAATAAAAATCAACAAAATGGCAGGCAATGGATTAGAAGGACAAGAGTTACTGGTAGGACATATAAAAATAAAACTTACTAGTGAATAAAACAAAGACAATAAAAAACCAAATATAGTAAATCCAATTGTAGTGTAACGAGCAATTTTATTGATTCTACTTAAAAAAAACATGATATAAATAGGTAGCTAACTTAAAAATATTATATAAATAAAAGATTTAATAAACATATTTCAAAATGAAAAATAATAATAATTCAAAAACTGGATTAGGGCTCGTTATAGGCTTATCTTTAGGTCATGGGATAAAACATTTTGGACAAGGCGCACTCACAGTAATTGGACCAATGTTAAAAGTTTCCATGGGTTTATCAGATGTTGCATACGGTGCAATTTTTTCTGCTTTAAATGTTTCAAGCGGCCTTTCAAATATTCCTGCTGGAATACTTTCTGATATGTATAGAAGAAAAATAGCATGGTTATTAGCAATCTCTATGTTCACAATTGCTTTAGGTTACCTTCTATTAGGAATTTCTAGTATCTACGCACTAATTATACTTTCAGTAATTCTTATAGGGTTTGGTACAAGCTTTTGGCATGCTCCAGCTTTTGGAACTTTAGCTGCTAGATATCCTGACAAAAAAGGGTTTGCTTTATCAATGCATTTAACAGGTGCACAAATTGGTAATACGATAGGGCCACCAGTAATAGGAGGGTTGATTTCAGGGGTTGCGCTAGGTTCAGTTATTAAATTTAGTGGATTTGGGTGGGAAAATGTTTCACTCTTTCTTATTATTCCTATGATCTTAACTGGATTTTTAGTATTGATATTATTTAAGTCTGCTGGTTCTGAATCAGATTCTAATTGGTCTTTTGCTGAATATAAATTACGAACGGAAAGTTTAATTAAAGATAAAGTCGTATTGGGATTAATACTATTAGGAGCAATGAGAGCAAGCATACATTCATCATTTCAATTATTTTTAGCTGTATATCTCAAGGAAGAATTGAATTATTCTGCTTTAGTTATTGGTTGGCATATAGCTTTAATTACTGCAGCTGGAATAATTTCAACACCAATAATGGGAATTCTGTCAGATAGATTTGGCAGAAAACCGGTTATTCAAGTTTCTATGACATTAATGGCAATATATCTTTTCTTATTTTTAATATTTGATGAAGGTTTAGGGCTAATCATATTAATCACTCTTCTTGGCATGTTCTTCTTTTCAGTTATGCCAATTGTCACTGCTGCAACAATGGATAGGGTTCCAAAAGGAAGTGAAGGAAGTGGAACTGCCTTAAATTTTATAGGGATGTCATTAATTGGATTTATGGCTCCAATTTTTGCAGGAATTATATATTCTCAATATAATTTTGCAGGGATTTCGATTATGAGTGGAGTTATAGCTGTTTCAGGAATAATTCTATGTTCAATTCTTCCTATGAAAAAATCAAATAACCCTTGATAAAAATTTTTCGGAATTTATTTGAGAGTTAGTAATATTTTGTATGTATTTTCTCATTACAATTTTAAGTTTATCCAAAGTATTTTTACCAAAATTAATTTTCTGAACTTCAGGCCATCCATTGTTTGAAAGATACCTTAAAGCCTTAATTGAATTTTTATCTATCGATATATAGCTATCTGTTGAAGTTGCATATTTTTTATTAACTAGCCCCCCATTAACAGAAGAAAACAAATGGTCCCCTTCATCTAACTCTTCGCCACTAATTAAGCAATTGTATAGCTCTGGTAAAAATCCAGAAATCATTAGCAAAGTAATTTCAAACCATCTTACAATTAATGCATTTTCAGAGTTTTCTTGAAGAATATCAAGAGAATATGAAAGATGATAATATATGTCGTTATTGGGATCATTTTCAACTGAAAATTTTTCGCATAATTCCAGTAAATAAAAGCCTATTGATATTAAAGAAAGATCTTTTTTTAAGACAGGGTAATTATTTATAATTTCAACTTGAGATATATTACTTAGATTATCTCCTAAAGAAATATAAGTATTGACTTTCGATAGAACATCTATGTGTCCTCCCATTCTGGATTTTGGTTTTCTAACTCCTTTAGCTACGACTCTTATTATTCCGTTATCTGGCGTAAGAAGTGTAAAAATTTTATCTGCTTCAGCAAAATCAAAAACTTTTAAGACTATGGCTTCACTTTGTAAATATTTCTTTTTTTTCCTATAAGCTTTCATCAATATTTACTCTAGATCCCATCGCATGCAAGATAGTTGTCTCATCTGCATATTCAATGTCTGAACCTGATGGAAGCCCTCTAGCAAGCCTTGTGATTTTTAATTTATTTTCAGATTTTGAAAAAATTTGATTTATATACATTGCGGTTGCTTCACCTTCTAAATTCAGATTTGTAGCTATAACAATTTCTTTTATCAAAGAATCAGATTGAACCCTATTTACTAATTCCTTAATTCTTATTTCGTCTGGACCTATTCCATTTGCAGGAGATATAGAGCCATGCAAAACATGAAATTTTCCTTTAAAAGCACCTGATTTTTCTAGAACATAAACATCCATTACCTCTTCAACAACACAAATTATAGAATTATCTCTATTATTATCCGTACATATATTACAAATTGAATTTTCAGATATATTCTGACAGTATTGACAATATATAATTTCAGATTTTATATTTGCAAGCGAATTAGATATATCTTTAACCTGCTCAGATGACATCTTTAAGGTCGAAAAAGCCAATTTTTGAGCTGTTTTAGGACCAATCCCTGGAAGTAGTCTAAATGATTCTATTAATTGACTTAAAGCTCTAGGCATAAATGGAAATTTATTAACTGGAGACATATTATAAACCTGGTATGTTTAGCCCTCCTGTCATTTCAGACATAATTTGTTTTGATGACTTTTCTGCATTATTTAAGGCATCATTAACAGTATTGATAAGATTTTTTTCTAAATCTTTTGATGAAATATTTTCTAAAAGTTCGTCATCAATTTTTATAGACTTTATTTTAGAAGTTCCTTGTATGGTTACTTGTATTTTTCCATCTTTCGATTCAGACAAGGTTTCTAACTTATCTATTTTCTTTTTTAAGCTATTCATTTGTTTCATTAAGCTGCCAGCTTGTTTCATCTTGTCAAACATTACTTATCCTTCCTTTTCATCTTCAATTTTTGCGCCCATAGCCAAAGCTGACTTAACAATGCTGCTATCTAGTATATTAGTACCATCAGCATTATTTTTTTTCTCTTCTTCTGGCTCTTCTAGAACTAATTTTATTTTATCCCCGTAAACTTTTATTACAGCATTCTTTACGGCTTCTCGTGCTAAATCTATTTTCCATTCAGCTTTGAATAAATCATGAAGGTGTTTACTTTTAAATTTCAAAGCTAATTTATCATCTAGCCTTTTAGGAATTTCTACATTTCTAAGAAGGCCTCCTAATACCATTTTTCCAAATTTCACCCTCCTTAGGTCAAATAGAACCTTTTCCCACTCATCTTTTTCTTGAGAATTATGAATTTCAGGTGTAACAATATCGGCTTCAATTTGAACAGTGTTTGAATCTTTTTCAGTTTCTTCGATCGATTCTAATTTAGCAGAATCAGTAGTATTAATTGATTTATTTATACTTTGAGCCGAATTATCACTTATTATTGGCTTATTATCTTTTGGAGCTTCTACTTTTGGGGCTTCTACTTTTGGGGCTTCTATTTTTTTATTATTTACATCAAAAATATAGGAAAGATGAATTAAAGCAGATTCAAGCAAAACATCAAAAGATTCTGTTCGAATAGAAATCAGGCTTAATAATTTTTCAAGAATCGAAAGTAATTTTTTTGAAGGAATTCCTTCAAAAGTTTTCTTAACTACCTGTAAATGGTCCTTAGAATACCCTTCTAAGGTAATTATGCCATTCGAAGTAAAAACGCCTAATCTCAAAGCATCAATTATAGATGAAGATAGCATTCTAAAATCAACACCTTTAACTCTTAGGTCTTGAAGTAAAACAATAAGATTTTCTTGATCATTTTTTAAAATATTATTAAAAATTTCCAAAGAAATATTTTCATCCATTATTCCAAATAAACTTCTTGCATTTTCAATGGATAAATCATCAAAAGCAACTGATAATTGTTCAAGTAGATTACAAGCATCTCTTAGAGAACCAGAAGAGTTTTGTGCAATAAACCATAACAAATCATCATCACAAGAAATTGTTTCTGAATCCGAGATATGCCTCAATCTACTAACAATATCTGCATCAGACACATTCCTAAAATCATATCTTTGGCATCTAGAAACTATTGTTTCTGGCAATTTTTGAATCTCAGTTGTAGCTAATATCATTATAACCTGCGGAGGAGGCTCTTCTAAGGTCTTCAATAATGCATTGAATGCTTCATTAGTTAGCATATGAACCTCATCAATGATATATACCTTATACTTTCCTTTTGATGGCATGAACTGAACATTTTCTAATAAGGATCTAATATCATCTATTCTTCTATTTGAAGCAGCATCTATTTCAATAAGATCTAAAAATTTACCTGAATCAATATCAAGTGAAATCTCAGTGTCTAATAGTGGCTCACCCTCTGAATCTCTCTCAGTATTCAATGCTTTAGCTAAGATTCTTGCAGTTGAGGTTTTTCCAGTCCCTCTTGGACCGGTGAATAAGTATGCATGAGCATACTTATCTCTCATCAATGAATTTTTTAATGTCAAAGTTATATGATCTTGACCAACCACATCCGCAAATTTTCTAGGTCGCCATTTTTGATATAAAACTTCTCTTTTTAAGGTCATAATTATTCTTTTAAAGAAATATTTTCTAATATTTTACTTGTTTTAGAAAACATTATTTTTTCTTCATTTAAAACTTCATGATTATATCCTAAAAGATGAAGTGTCCCATGAACAGCCATTGTGGATAATTCTTTTAGAAAAGTTACATTATTTTCTTTAGATTGTTGAATTATTTTTGGAATTGACAAATATAACTCTCCCAATTCATTTAAATTTTCTTCTCCCGGGAAAAGCCCTTTTTTTTCTACTATTTTTCCATCTTTCCAGCCATCATAAAAATTAAAGGACAATACATCTGTTTCATAGTTATTTTCTAAGTATTGGTTATTCAATTCTTTGATTTGATTATTATCAACAAAATAAACATTAATAATCAAAGTTTTTTCTATTTTTTCATAAACTAAAGTTGTGCTTATTGAGTCAATTATTAGTTCAGAAAATTTACCCCAATCATTATCCTTATCCCAGGTAATATTTATATTATTTTTTGAGATTGTACCCATTACTTTATTTTTGTTAAGATATTTTCTCTTAATATTCTAATTCTAGAATAAAAAACTGAATAATTTGAGTTAAGATCTACAATATCAGAGGTAGTTGCCACACAATAATTGATTTTTTCTTTAAATTCAATTTGGACCGGATTACTTACTTCTAAGTTAGTTTTTATTTCAAATAACACAGGAACTATTTTTTCAGAAAAAATCTTATTAATATATCTATTATTATTTAAGACCGAGCTAACTTGAATATCCTCAACTAGTTTATCGATTTCTTCAATTATTTTTTTTTTACTATTCATATTTTGCGACTAAGACTGATTTTTATCATATTAAATAAATGTTTGAGAAGCAACAACTAATGAATTAAATTAAATCTCCTCTATGTTGAATTTATATTACAGTTGTCATAAAGTTGTGCATCCTAAGTTAGAAGATAATAATATGTAATAATCAAATGATTATAATTCTTTTGTCGAAAACGTTTTGAGTTATTTGTAAAATTAGATAATAAAGACCTAAAATATTGAAATCGGACAAAATAACAATTAAGGGTGCAAGAGAGCACAATCTAAAGAATATTGACCTCGATATTCCAAGAGAAAAGTTTGTAGTTATTACCGGAGTCTCAGGTTCTGGAAAAAGTAGCTTAGCTTTTGACACCTTATATGCTGAAGGACAAAGAAGATATGTTGAATCTTTGTCTGCTTATGCAAGGCAATTTTTAGGCAGAATGGAAAAACCTGATGTTGATCAGATAGACGGGTTGTCACCTTCTATTTCTATTGATCAAAAAGGGGTTTCGAAGAACCCCAGATCAACTGTTGGAACAGTAACTGAAATATATGATTATTTTAGATTGCTTTTTTCAAGAATAGGAATTCCGCATTGCTATAACTGTGGAAAATTAGTTCAAAAACAGGATGCTCAAAAGATAGTCGAAAGCATATTAGATTTTGATGAAAATACAAGGTTTGTAATACTGTCTCCTGTAATAAAGCATATGAAAGGTCAGCACTTAGGAGTACTCGAAAAAATCAAATCTGATGGCTTTTCAAGGGTAAGAATTGATGGAGAAATTTTTGATCTAGAAGATGAAATTAATTTAGAAAAAAATAAGTGGCACAACATAGATATTGTTGTTGATAGACTAATTATCAATAGTAAGGTGGACAAAAACAGAGTAGCTTCTTCTGTCGAAACTGGTTTGAAATTTGGAAATGGTGTTATTTCTGTTGAGAAAATAAATGATGAAGAAATAATATACTCTGAAGATTTAGCTTGTGCAGATTGCAGCATCTCTCTTTCAGAACTTGAGCCTAGAAGTTTTTCTTTCAATACACCTTTTGGTGCTTGCAAAAAATGTACAGGACTAGGATTTTCCCTAGAAGTAGACCCTCAGTTACTTATCAGAGATCCTAATATTTCTTTAGCTCAAAATGGAATGTCTGTAATAGATGATGCAAGAATAGTTTTAAGGTGGGATAAAAATAATTTTTATTCAATTTTAGAAGAGCTGGATGTAGATAAAAACAAGCCTATAAAAGAAATGGATAAATCTATACTAAACCTTCTTTTCTATGGTGTTATAGATAAAGGTTTTGAAAAAAAATATAACCAAGAAAATATCGAATATATACTTAGGTACTTTGAGGGGTTGATTCCATCTATAGAAAAAAGGTATCTGAACACAGACTCAGAAAAAATTAAAGAAGAAATTTTGAAGTTTATGTCAGAAAGCCCATGTTCAGACTGTAAAGGACAAAGGCTGAAGCCTGAATCTTTATCTGTTTTCGTTTTAGGCAAGAATATTATGGAAGCGACAAGTTTATCTATAGATAAATGCTATGAATGGATAAATAAAAATGCAAAAGAAACTAAAAAGCTTTCCTCATCTGAAAAAAAGATTTCCGAAGAAATTTTTAAAGAAATTAACTCAAGGTTATCTTTCTTAAAAGAAGTTGGTTTAGGATATATTACTTTAGACAGAATGTCTTCTACTCTTTCTGGAGGAGAAGGACAGAGAATAAGGCTTGCAACTCAAATAGGAGCAGGATTAACCGGAGTTCTATATGTATGTGACGAGCCATCTATAGGTTTACATCCAATAGATAATGAGAAGTTGATCAAGACTTTAATTAATTTAAAAGATATAGGAAATACTGTAATCGTAGTTGAACATGATGAATATGTCATGAAATCTGCAGACCAAATTATTGATATGGGGCCCAGGGCGGGAGCATATGGGGGTGAAATTATTGCACAAGGAACTCCAAAGCAAATTATGAATAACTCCAAATCTTTGACAGGCTTATACCTATCAGGGAAAAAAGAAATAGGTGTTCCAAAGAAAAGAAAAAAAGGGAGTCAAAATTATATTGAGATAAAAGGAGCAGTAGAAAATAATCTCAAAAATATTGATATAAAAATACCTTTGAATAAATTTGTGTGTGTTTCAGGCATATCAGGTTCAGGAAAAAGCACATTAATTAATGATGTTTTATCAAATGCTTTGCTAAAGAAAATGTCAAGAAAATCAGTAAGAGAAGGAAAATATGGAGAGATAAAGGGCTTAGAGAATATAGATAAACTCATAGTAATAGACCAGTCTCCAATAGGAAGAACTCCTAGGTCAAACCCGGCCACGTATACAGGGCTTTTTACGCCTATAAGAGAATTGTTTTCTAAAATGCCCGAAGCTATGAGTAGAGGCTATAAAGCCGGTCGATTTTCATTCAATGTAAAAGGAGGCCGATGTGAAGATTGTTCTGGAGCTGGTTATAAAGAAATTGAGATGCAATTTTTACCTGATGTCACAATACCATGTGAAGTTTGTAATGGTAAAAGATATAACAATGATGCATTAGATATTAAATTCAAAGGTGAGTCTATAGCTGATGTTTTAGATACAACAGTTGAAGAAGCAACTCATATATTCAAAAATATACCAGGTGTAAGCAAAAAATTAGAAACCTTAAATAAAGTTGGGTTAGGATATATAAAATTAGGACAACCGGCCACAACTCTTTCAGGTGGAGAGGCTCAAAGAATAAAATTAGCAACAGAGCTATCAAAGAGATCAACAGGAAAAACTTTGTATATCTTAGATGAACCAACTACAGGATTATCTTTCGATGATTGTTCAAAATTATTAGAAGTATTGCATGCTCTTGTCGATACAGGAAACTCTGTACTATTGATCGAACACCACCTTGATATGATAAAGAATTCTGACTGGATAATTGAACTTGGCCCGGAGGCAGGTGAAAAAGGGGGTTATATTATTTGTGAAGGAACACCAGAGTTTGTCGCTTCTACCAACACTGCGACAGGACAATTTTTATCAGAGCTTCCAAACTTAAAGCCTAGCAAAAAGTCCGAAGGAAAAATATTTGACATCAATAAATTAAGTAAAAAAATAAAATCCAATATTAGTAACAATTTTATGCCAGAAAGGCCTAAAAACTTAAAGATAAAGAAGAGAGCATATCGTCTAAGCAGATGGAGGAGAAGAAAATTATCAAGAGTTTAACCAAACCAATCAAGAAGTGAGTTTAAGACATCAATAGCCCTATAATTATCTAATACTTTCCAAACATGTAATATATATTCTTGGATCATTTTTAGTAAGGTTGTAATCACAAGGACTATAATTATTTTTCTATTAGTTATATTTGACTTAAGTAAAAATAATAGAGTAATTCCTAAAAACCAAAATTCAAAAACATTAGGAAATATAAATAATATCAATCTATTCTGGAAAAACTCAAATAATACAAAACCTAATATTCTAAAAACAAATAATAAAATACTAATATTTCTTAATAATTTTTCCCATCTGAGAGCAATTATTAGAAAATAAGCAATATAAAAAAGATCTAAAAATTTATCAAGGAATTGATAGTTTCGAACTCCACCTAAGGTAATCAAGTTCATCATAAAAAGATCAGAAAAATCAATTAAAATAACTAAAATTGCTCCAAAAAAATTAAACTTAAACACTATAAGAGATGCAAAAATTCTTACTGCCGAGATAATTAATTCTTCTAAAGTCATTGTCAGATTATAGATCTTATTTTGTTTAAATAAAACATTAAACCGATAATCGAAAAATTGATAAAATTTTTATGCCTCAAAGCTGATGATAAAATAATCAAATGATAAATAAAAATAACTACATAGTAGCTATAGATCAAGGAAGCACCTCAACTCGGACCGTTATTTACGATCATAAACTTAATTTGATAAACAGCAGTCAAAGAAAAACTAAAGAAATCTACCCTGATAATGGCTGGGTTGAACAAGATCCTGAAGAAATATTAATTACTGTTAGAGAAACTCTGATAGAAGCAATAAATATACCTGAAATTAATAAAGAAAATATATTATCAATTGGCATAACTAATCAAAGAGAGTCTATCGTATTTTGGAATAAAGAAACATTGTTACCACTAAGTCCTGCTATAAGTTGGCAATGTTTAAGGGGAATAGAACTTTGCAAAAATATAAAGGGTTCTAAATTAGAATCTATAATTAATAAATCAACAGGATTAAAGGTTGATCCATACTTTTCTTTTTCAAAAATTGTTTGGGCTCTCAAAAATATTGAAGCCTTATCAGACACTGAAAATATATGTGTTGGAACGATTGACTCATGGTTATTAACTAATTTAGTTGAGGGGAACCCGCACTTAACAGAAATCACAAATGCTTCACGAACAGGGCTTTACAATACAGAAAAAGAAGAATGGGATGATGAAATATTAGGATTACTTAATATACCTAGATCTATTCTTCCAAAAGTAGTTCAATCCAACTATAATTTTGGGTTTTTAAGTAAAGACATCTTAGGAAAAAAGATACCTATAAATAGCATACTAGGAGACCAGCAGGCTTCTTTATTTGGACACAAACAAGACCAGTTGATGGAAATAAAATGCACATATGGAACAGGTGGGTTTTTACTGATAGATACAGGACAAGAAAGATATGATTTTAATCAAAATTTTCTTTCAACAATAGCAAGTAAAATAGATAAAAAAACAACGCATGCTTTAGAAGGTAGCATTTTGTCTGCAGGCTCTTTAATTGAATGGTTAAAAAATATAAATATTTTTGAAAATAATGATCAAATTGAAGAGTCATTGAATCAGAGCGAGTTCACAGAAACCTTGATCATTCCTGCATTAAATGGCCTAGGTGCTCCTTTTTGGAATGCAAAAATAAGAGCAAGTATAGAAAATATAAATTCATCTACTAGTAAACACGATATTTTAAGAGCTGGATTCGAATCAGTTGCATTTTCAACAAAATCAATAATTGAAACAATTGAAAATACAATCGATTACAAAATCAGAAGTATTAAAATTGACGGAGGTTTATCTCAAAGTAAATTTTTCAATCAATTTTTATCTGACTTGCTCTCAATTGAGGTAAAAGTGGCACAAAATAGCGAAATGACTTCACTGGGAGTAGCCAAATTATCATTACTAAAGGATTCTAAGGTTTCTAAGGATTATGATGATTATAATAATTTTTTACCTCAAAAAGGTTCTTACAAAAAAATAAATAAAAAATATAATAATTGGAAAAATTTAATCAATACCAAAATAAATAAGGGGTAAACAATGTACATAGGAACTCAAGTAGCGCCAAGAAATTTATCTGATCTAGAAGTATGGTCTCAATTAGGTGTTAAAAACATTTGTACAGACCCATTTAAAGAAAATGACGAAGGAGAATTTTCATCTATTAATCCCCATGAATGGACAGAGGAAATTTTAGAAAAGCACATTGAAATAATTGAAAAAAATGGATTGAAACTGGATATGGTTCAGATACCTCTTTCTTCTCGTCCACTGGAGGAGTCTCAAAGCCCAAATATTATGCTTGGAAAATCACCAGAACGTGACAAAGAAATAGAATCAATCCAAAAAATAATCGAACTATGTTCTAAGGTTGGAATACCTGCTGTTAAGTACAATATGAATATTATTGGAATACCTAGGTCTGAAAATGAAAAAGGCAGAGGGGGTTCAATTAATTCTACATTTCGATGGTCAAAAATTAATCAAGAAGAAAATGCAGGAATAGCTGGTGTTCTAGATGTAGATACTAATTGGGAAAGAATTGACTATTTTTTAGAGAGGGTGGTACCTGTTGCCGAAGAATTTAAGGTAAGGCTGGCTTGCCATCCACATGATCCATACACACCAAATGGATATAAAGGAGTAACAAGAGTTTTAGGGACAGTGGATGGATTAAAAAGATTTATTGGAATGCATGAAAGTGATTATCACGGATTAAATTTTTGTCAGGGCACCGTAAGTGAAATGCTTGAAGATCCAGGTAAAGAAATTTTTGATGTAATAAGATATTTTGGGAAAAGAAAAAAGATATTTAATGTTCATTTCAGAAATATTTTAGGAAAAAAATTAGATTTTATGGAGGTTTTTCCTGATGAAGGTTCAATAGATATGATTAAAGCCCTAAAGGCCTATCAAGAAGTCGGATATGAATATATGTTAATGCCAGATCATGTGCCAAGTATATCTGGCCCAAATAAGTCTGGGGTAGCTTTTGCGTATTGTTATGGATACATAACTGCAGGCTTGCAATCAATCAATGAGCCCAGAGATATTCCCTGGACTCGAAAAAAATAGATTATTTATGGAGCTGGCTGAATTAATTCTATTCGAATACCACCAGGCGCAGCAATAAAACCAATTTTTCTTCCATCAGGTTGTTCCATAGGCCCTTCCTTGTGGACAGCACCAATAGATACAAGCCTTTCTATGTCTTTTTCAATATCATCTGTATCAAACCCAAAATGTTCTAATCCATAATGTGCATCATCATCAGCAGGTCCTAAAACCTCATTTGTTCTTTCGCTAGAAATATTAATTGCTAACCCGCCTTCAGTTTGAGTAATTATGAATTGATCTCCAACTGGTCGGACAGTTTCAGATATTATTTTCACATTAAATGCTTTAACAAACCATTCAGCAGTTACTTTAGGATCTTTAGATTTTAAGTGAATGTGATTAACGTTATAAGGCATAAGCTTCCTCCTTAATTTATTCTAGATAAATTTTCTTCTTTTACCGATCTTATAACATCTATAACAAAAGGACCTGATTTTTCAAGTGAAATTTCTAAAATATTTTTTTTGTATATTTCAAGTTCTCTCTCGCCATCAAGTGCAATTGTTCCAATTAAATTATCAATTATAAATTTTTTGTCATAAGAAAAAAGTTCCCAATTTTTCACCATAATAGTAGATATAAGGCCCGGAGCTATAGGAGCATAAATTTCTCTTCCAGGTTTCCCAAATTGTAGTCTCAAAGCACTATTTGTAGGAATATCCGTTATTTTAGATCCTAAAGAAGATAAGCCGATAGAAGTTGATTCTGATTGAGTGAGAAATAATTGAGAAATTACCTCAGGGTCCCATATAGCCTTAGAGCCAACAAAATTTTGGTTACTTATAGCCAAATCAACTAATGCAATTTCCTCTACCTTTTTATCAATAATCACTTTTATGTATGGATGTTGTATTAGTAATTCTTTTTTTTGTTTATTTTGAATATAATAAGCTGAAGCCAACCCAGCAACAGTTGGGTCAATAACAATTGGAAATGCATTATTAGTTCCCGTTGAAATAGGAACAATTGGAACTTTACCTATTTTTTTAGCTACCAATCTATTCGTACCGTCTCCACCAAGGACTAAAACACAATCACACTGTAGATTATTTATTAGTTCAGCTGCAAGAAGTGTTTGTTCAGCCCCATCATAGTGTTTGGTATCTAAAAAAAAGGGATTAATTTCATTTTTAAGTTCCTCTACAGATGGTCTAAAAAGACCTGATTTATCTGGCATAAAATAAAAATCTTTTATCCCTTTAAATGCAAGTCCTCTAATGAATCTTGTAATGATATTGGCTTTTTCTTGGTTAGATATTACCCTTCCGGATGCTACTAGCCTTCTTATATCTTTTCCCGCAGAGGGGTTAGCAATAATACCTACTTTAGACAAATTAAATGCTCTCTATATTCTTTACTAAATCATCTAAGAAGTTAGAGGCTGGAACTCCATCCAATGCTCTGTGGTCAAATGTTAGTGATAAATGAATCACATTAATCACTTTTATTTCTTCATTTTCATCTAAATCTATACGTTTTGAAATTTTACCTAATCCTAAAATAGAGACTTCTGGTGGATTAATTATTGGATTAAAATATTCAACATTATAAGAGGATAGATTAGAAATAGTAAAGGTTGAGCCAGTAATTTCATCAGGCAGAAGTTGATTATCTTTTATTTTTTTTGAAAAACCTCTTATTTCCTTACTTATATCGAGATAGTCCTTATTTTGAGAATCCACTATAACAGGAACAACTAATCCATCTTTTACAGCCATAGCAACTCCTATATTAATATTTTCAATAATATTAAGTGTCTCTTCTATATAATGAGCATTGATCTTAGGATGGGAAAGCAAGGTATCTGACACAATTTTTACAAGTAAATCATTTATTTGAGGTCGAATTTTATCTTTTCTCCAATCTGAAATTAGTGCTTTCTGTAATTTACTTAGGTTATCTACACAAGCGACAGTATTTAAAGTTACTTGAGGATTTTGTGCACTTTGATACATCCTATTCGCAATAATTTGCCGTATTCCTGTATTCTTTATTGATTCTTTTATAGCAAAATTATCATTTTCTATTTTTGGGGTTGAATCCTCAGAAAATGAACTTACATCTTCTTCAGTAATTCTTCCTGATGGTCCAGTACCTAAAACATTTGATAGATCTATATTTAGTTTTTTAGCCAAATTTCTAGCTCTAGGGGAGGCTATTATTTTTTTATTGGATTTTACATTTATACTTTGAGCTTTTTCTATACTTTGGCTTGATTCATTTTTTTCTTGAGTTTCTTTAACAGGAAAATCTTCTGATTTTTCTCCATCAAATAGAATCAGTCCTAATACGGTTCCTACCGGAACAAGATTTCCTTCATCTACATCTATTCTGCCTAAAATACCCCCATCTGGAGCTTCTATTGATGCATTTACTTTTGTAGATTCTATTTCTACCAACTCATCGCCCTTATTAATTTGATCTCCCACATTTTTTAACCACTTAACAACAGTGCCATCATTCATGGCCATTCCCCATTGAGGTAAATTAATCTCTCTTGGCATTTGTTCCCCCCTTTAATCCACTAATTTATTAGCTAATTCAGTAAAATCTTTAACTACATAGTCTGGTTTCAGCATTTCATGACATTCCTCGTATGGAAGGTTATATCTATCTATGTAAGCTGCTTCCATGCCACAACTTTTAGCTCCTAAGGTATCAAAAGTATTTGCTGAAATCATCATAATTTCGGAAAGCTTGTATCCAGAAATCAAAGAAGCCTTTCTATAAACACCAGAATGAGGCTTAAATGATGAAACCTCCTCTACAGAAATTATTTTTTGGAAATTAAATTTAATTCGATTCTTGCACAAATGATTTAAGAATTTTTGCTCTCCATTAGACAACGCTATAAGTGCAAATTTTTTACTTAGAGTATTTAATCCATCTGAAACCTCAGGAAAAGGTGAAAGATTTTGCCAATTCTCATCCCATTTTTCCAGTTCAGAGTCATTTGGAGTCATATTGAATTTTTTTGAAGTATATATAAATGCATTCTTGACTGTATTTAAGTAACCGCTGTGACCTAGATCTAAAATATTATCCTGATATTGTTCAATTCTTTGCCTGTGCCTTAAATATGCCCAAAATTCCTCAGGTGAAACACCAGATTTATTATTATTAATAATATTTTCAATTGAGCTTTTGGTACTTTTCTCTAAATCTAAAACTGTGCCAAAAAGATCAAATGTTAGCGCCTTAATCATTTTTACTCCAAAGTCTTTTTTACTGCTTTGCTTACTTTGTCTACATTAGGATATACAAGTTTTTCTAGGCTGGGTGCATAAGGGATATGAACTTGTTCAGATGCAACTTTAATTATAGGAGATTGAAGATCCCAAAAGCCCTCCTCTGCAACAATAGATGAAATTTCTGATGCCGCTGAACAGACTTTATGAGCAGGATCAACAATAACAAGTCTGCCCGTTTTTTCAACTGATTTTAATATAGTTTCTTTATCAAGAGGGACAAGGGTTCTTGGATTTATAACTTCGCAAGAAATACCTTCTTTTTCTAAATTATTTGCTACATCTAAGGATAGGTTTACTGATGCAGCTATTCCAACTATAGTGCAATCTGTTCCTGATTTTACTATTTCAGCCTTACCAAATGGTATTTCGTCTTCTAAGATTTCACTTCTAGTACCGTATAAATTTGCGTCCTCAAATATAATCACAGGATCATCATCTCTTACAGCCGTTTTTAATAGACCCTTAGCATCTGTTGAGTTAGCAGGAACCGCTATTTTTATTCCAGGCATATTCATAAACATAGGATAAGGCCTATCTGAATGGTGCGCTGCTGAACCACTTCCATACATCATTGAAGCTCTATAAACTACAGGAAGAGTAGCTTGACCTCCAAACATATATCTCATTTTCGCTGCCTGTGAAATCAACTGATCCATAGCAACCCACATGAAGCTGGTAACAGTTTCAACAATTGGCCTCATTCCAACTAAAGATGCTCCTATTGCAGCTCCAAAAAAACCATTTTCTGATAGCGGGGTGTCTAGAACTCTTTCTTCTCCAAATTCTTTATATAAATTTGCAGTAGCGCCATAAACAGATAGTCTTATATCTTCGCCCATAATAAAAACACTTGAGTCTCTTCTCATTTCTTCAGCAATAGCCTCATTGATAGCTTCAGCAAAAATTTTTTCAGCCATAGTAATCTCCTTTAATTATGGTTTAGGTATAGGATTTGCCCACATATCTTCATATAAATCACTTGGTTCAGGAAAACTGCTATTTCTAGCAAACTCTACCGCTTCATCAGTTTCTGAATAGGAATTCGATTCTATTTCTTTACATTCTTCTTCAGAAAGAATTCCTCGATCTATTAATTTTTTTGAATGAATTAATATAGGGTCTCTATCTCTCCATTTATTGATTTCTTCTTCTGTTCTATACTCACCTCTTCTAACTCTTCCAAGCCCTAGTGAGTGCTCTTCAAATCTATAAGTAAGACCCTCTATTAATGTTGGGCCTTCGCCATTTCTTGCCCTTTTTACAGCCTCTGTTGTTGCCTCGTACATTGCTTCAACATTTTGACCATCAACTAATATGCCAGGCATATTATAGGCTTGAGCCCTATCTGATACATTGTCTACAGCGACTGAATTTTGATAAGAAGTTGTTATTGCAAATTGATTATTTTCACAAACAAATATGACCGGCAATTTCCAAATTGAAGCAAGGTTCATTGATTCATGGCAAGCCCCTTGATTTGAAGCTCCGTCTCCAAAAAAAACGACTGAAACGAAATCTTTTTTACCTATTTTTGATGCTAATCCAGCTCCAGTTGCAACTGGAACAGAAGATGCTACTATACCTGATTCACCTAAAATTCCAACAGAAAAATCAGCCAAATGCATTGATCCACCTTTTCCATTACAGTATCCATCTACTCTTCCGTATATTTCTGCCATTGCTTTTTTTATACTCCCACCCTTCGCTAAAGGATGTCCATGGGAACGATGGTTGCCTGCAATATAATCTGTGTCTTTCAACGCTAAACATACGCCTACTGCAACAGCTTCTTCTCCAATGTAGGGATGCGCAGCACCAACAAACTCTCCTGCTTCATGAACCTCCATTACTTTTTCTTCAAATGTTCTTATGGTCCACATTCTTTCAAGCATTAGTTTTTGAATTTCTTTTGTAATTTCCATATCATTTATTCCTAATATAAATTTAATCTCTTGGGAAATATGTTCATCTTGGGAAATAATTAAGTCAAGTTGATAAACACTTTTTTTCCTAAAGATAAATTCTAGTTGAAAAATTGACTTTAATTTGAATTTAAACTGAGCTTACTATAAATTTTCATTTCAATACTATAGTATTTAGGAATATGACTATAATATATGTTTAACATATTAACGCGCGCGCGCGAGAAAAGATAAACCAATGGCTAAAAAAAGTGTAAATAATAACCACAAAGGCTCTGAAGATTACAGCGCCGAAGATATAACTGTGATGGAAGGCTTAGAGGCCGTAAGAAAAAGACCTGGAATGTATATTGGAACAACAGGCTTAGAGGGTGTCCAGCATCTAATTCATGAAATTGTTGATAATGGAGTGGACGAAGCTATGGCAGGATTTGCTTCAAAGATTACAGTGATACTGAATAAAGATAAATCTGTTACTGTGATTGATGATGGAAGAGGAATACCTGTAGATATACATAAAAAAACAGGGATTTCAGCTGTTGAAACTGTGATGACTACACTTCATGCCGGTGGAAAATTTGGAGGTAAGGGTTATCAGGTATCTGGAGGCCTGCATGGTGTTGGAGCTTCAGTAGTTAATGCTCTTTCTTCCTGGCTAAAGGTTGAAGTCAGAAGGGATAAAAAAGTATGGAATCAGTCTTATATTAAAGGGAAGCCTGAAGGCCCATTAGAAAGTAGGCCCCAAACTGATGAAGACCTAAAGGGAACGGGAACATCCGTTACTTGGTTGCCAGATCAAGAAATTTTTCCTGAAATAGATTACTCTTATGAAGCAATTACAACTCGATTCAGAGAAATGGCTTATTTGAATCAAGGCTTGAATATCCAATTTATATCTGATTATCATGAAAGCTTGTGGCCACACAATCAAGTAGCCTTTAAGTTTGAAGGAGGAGTTCAAAGCTTTGTAAGAAATCTAAATAAAAAGAGATCATCTATTCATGAAAATATTATGTATGCAAATGAAGTTATTGACGACATTGTAGTAGAAACTGCTATTCAATATAACGAATCGTTTATTGATAACACTCTATCTTTTGCTAACTGTATAAGAACAGCAGATGGAGGAACTCATGTTACAGGATTTAGATCTGCGTTAACTAGAGTTATTAACGATTACGGGAAGAAACAAGGATTTTTCAAGGAAGAGATTCAGTCCTTGTCTGGAGAAGATGTAAGAGAAGGGTTAATGTGTGTAGTTTCTGTAAAAGTAAAAGATCCTCAGTTCGAAGGACAAACAAAAGGAAGGCTAGGAAACCCTGAGGTCAAAGGAGCTGTTGAACAAATAATCGGCAGGCGACTAAGTGAGTTTGTAGAAGATAATCCTGAAGACGCAAAAAAAATATTAAATAAATCACTGACATCTGCAAGAGCAAGAGAAGCTGCTAAAAAAGCAAGAGATCTAATCATTAGAAAGAATGCTCTTGACGGGGGCTCTCTGCCAGGAAAATTAGCAGATTGTTCAGAGAAAGATCCAAGTAAATCAGAGCTTTATATTGTTGAGGGAGATTCAGCTGGTGGTTCTGCTAAACAAGGTAGAGACAGAAACTTCCAAGCAATCTTACCCCTGAGAGGTAAGATTCTAAACGTAGAAAAAGCTAGACCAGAAAAAATGCTACTACACGAAGAAATTGTGGCCTTAATTACAGCTATAGGTACAGGCTTAGGAGAAGATTTCAACCACGAGAAGCTCAGATACCATAGAATCATAATTATGACTGATGCTGACGTTGATGGTGCACATATAAGAACATTGCTACTTACATTTTTCTACAGGAATATGCCTGAATTAATAGGTGCAGGAAATCTATATATTGCTCAACCTCCTTTATACAAAGTTTCTAGAGGAAGAAGCGGAAAATGGATTTATTCTGATAATGACTTAAATAAATGGATATCTGAAAAAATATATAACAATTTTTCAATAGCTCATACTGAAGGAAAGAAAGATATAAAAGGAGCTTCTATAGGCAACTTAATATCTAATATTAAATCTTTTAGTGAATCGAATGATATAGCTAGAATTTTAAATTTGAGTGATGAAGAGTTTCTAAATCTTGCATCTAAAAATATTGATAGCTATGAAAATAAAGAAATAGAACAAGAGGATGATAATATTCAACCAGATTTATTTGATTCTGGATTAGTTGAAAATGAAGAGGAACTCAAAAAAGTCAATGAGTCCATGACAATTAATAACCATCCGTCAATAATTAAGGCTCAAAAGATTTATCCTGAAATAAAAGAATTTCTAAATGGTACCTTTTCTATCAAAAAAAATGATGAGATTATCGAGGAAAACTTGAAATGGAATGAAATAATTTCTGCATTAGAGAATAACGCTGACAAATCAGGATTTAATATTCAGAGATATAAAGGTTTAGGAGAAATGAATCCCGAACAACTATGGGATACGACCATGGATCCAGAAAATAGAGTAATGTTGAGGGTTTCAGCCGATGATGCGATTTCTGCTGATGATATATTTAGAACTCTAATGGGTGATGATGTTGAACCAAGAAGAGATTTCATTAAAACGAATGCGCTAGAAGTTAAAAACTTAGATATTTAATTTCTTAACTTTCTTCTCTTTTTTATCAAAAAAGTGTGTTTGTTTCGTTTTGTTATTATTTTTTTTTGATACTTGATACATAGCTTCCAGCCCTTCATTTCTTAATGCTAAAAGGTGTCCAACAGAAACATATAATACATCAGCTGCTTCTCTAGAAAGTAGCTTGATAGATTTATCTTCGTCTGTTTTGTCTATCTCATCATTTAATTCGTTTACTTCTTCTAAAAGAAGTTCTTTTCGTTCCTCTATTACTAGATGAGCAGGTTTTTTATTATCAAGCAAGCTCCACCTATCATGAAAATCAAAAACACTTTCAGCTATCGATTGAACAGCATCTAAAAAATTTTGCCTATGATCTTCTTTCAAACAATTTCTCCTTCTGAATTTATTTCAAATATTGATGAATATTTATAACCTGCATCTAAAAGTTTTTCTGATCCACCTAATTTTCTATCTAAAATACTTAGAACTAATTTAATTTCACAATTATTTTGCTTCAAAGCATTTAACGACTCCAACAATGAACCTCCAGTAGAGACTGTATCATCTATAACTATTGCAGAAGAGTTTTCGACAAGCTTTCCTTCTATCTGTTTTTGTAACCCATGATCTTTTTTATCTGATCTAATAAAAAAACCAGTAAGCGGGTAATCTTTTGAAAAAGAGTGGAAAACAGTAGATCCAATGAGAGGAACAGCTGCAACAGCAGGCCCTCCAATAAAATCAACCTTTTGCTCCATAGCGTTAGACAGAATCCAATCAGTAATAATATTAGAGCATATAGGGTCTAATGATAGTAACCTTCCATCAAAATAAAAATTTGACTTCATTCCACTGGCTAAAGTAAAGTCTCCATATTCCAAGGCTTTTAATTCAATCGCCCTATCAAGTAATTTTTTTTTTGTATTATTATTCATCTATATAAATTATTTTCCTTTATATACTTATGTATTTCAATTGGGGTGTAGTGTAAAACAGATATATTTTCACTTATTTTTTCTCTTATAAAAGATGAGCTAATATCAGAAAGGCTTTCAATTATTTTAATATTACTCATAGGCTCTGTATCAGAATTCAATCTCGAAATAATTATAAATTTATAATTTCTTAAAAGCTCAGATCCATTTTTCCATAAATTTATTTCATCAAAAGCATCAGCACCTAAAACAATATGAGTTATTTCAAATTCAGGATATTTATTTTTTAGATATCGCAATGTTTCTATAGTATAACTAGGCGAGGATCTTTTTATTTCATAATCTACTAAAGTAATAAAGTCATCATCAAAGGCTAGTTTACACATCTCAAATCTTTGCTCTGGGGTCGCAATAGGTGGCATAGTTTTCATATATTGATTTCCAGCTGGAGATAAAAACATTTTACTAAAATTAAAATTATTTTTTATATAACTTATTATTTCTAAGTGACCATTATGAATAGGGTCAAAAGTACCACCAAAAAATACTGATTCAATTAAATTATTCTTCCCAGGTAAATGCATACTGTCCTATTTTCAATAAATCGCCCCTCTTTATTCCTATATTTATTAGTTCATCTCCTATTTTTGAAGATTTTAATTTGTACTGAAATTGTACTAATGTTTTCCAATTATTTAAATTTGATCCTTCAGCAAGCTGTATAAACTGTTTGTCATTAATTACAAAATGGTCATCTTTAAACATTACTCTTTTTAATTCATTTTTATGAAATTTAATTATGGGAACATCATCATCCATATCTTCATTATCAATCACTAAGAGATACTCTTGAATCTTATCAATAAATTTCATTATTTTGTCATCTAGGGAGTTATTTAGAGTAAAAATTTGATCATTTAGACTTCTGAAATTTTGAGTGATTTCATTTATAAAATCATTTAGATCTGCCTCCTCTAACTCATCACAGTGGGTCAAAATGAGAACTATTTTCTTTTCAAGCAAGACTTTATTATATTTTTTTAATTCGTCATATATTAAATTTATTTCACTTAAGATATCACTGTTAATATCTATAACCATTCCAATAATATTTGTTTTTTGTAGATGCTTTAAATATTGATTTCCTGAGGCTAAATTATTTTCAGGATCTTTAACAAGCCCAGGTATCTCTATCACTGTAACATTTTGAAACTTTCTTTGGACTGTTGCTATAACCGGTTCTCTTGTTGTGAAAGGATAATTGCCTATATCTGGTTTTGCATTTGAAATATTGTTTATAAGTGTAGATTTGCCGGAGTTTGGAGGTCCAATTAAGCATAAATTTGAACTTACTCTAAAATCAAGTTCTATTTGCTCAATATCAATTTTTTCTCCTGATTCTGCCAACAAAGGCTCTTTATTCTTGGATGTAACAAAAGCAACATTTCCTCTTCCGCCTTTGCCACCAGTCAAAACCTCGAATGAGTCTTCATCACAGGAAAGGTTAGCAAGAAGGTTTCGTTTGGTAGATTTGTCCCTTATTAGCGTTCCTACAGGCACATTAATATAAACATTTTTTCCATTAAATCCTGTTTTATTTTGATCCGAACCCTTTCCACCATTTTCGGCTTTAAAGTTTTTGGAAAACCTATAGGAATTTAGGTTTGACATATTTTTGTCGCATCTAATCCACACGCTTCCACCCTTACCTCCGTTGCCTCCATCAGGGCCGCCTCGTGAATTTTTTGAATCTTGATTAAAACTGATAGCTCCACTTCCACCATCACCAGATTTAATATTTATTATTACTTTATCTATAAACATATATATATATATATATTAATAGAATTAATTAAGTCTGTTCAAATTGTTGACGAGTGTTCTTAGTTTATGAGTAAATTAAATTGTTAATAATTGTTCAACTGGATGTTAAAGAATTTTATAAAACAAATTTTTTTAGCTTTGGATTATTGTTTTCTCAATTTCTTGTTTTAATTCAACATCTTTCAACAGAACTTCTTTAATCTTGTTCACAGAATAAATAATGGTTGAATGGTTTCTGTTGCCAAGAATCTTTCCTGCTTGGCCTGTAGAAAAGTTAGATTTTTCAATCAATAAATATGCAGCAACTTGCCTAGCGAAGTTGGTTTTTTTATCATTTTTCCTGCCTCTAAGGTCCTGCTCATTAATCCCAAACATATATTTTATAAGTGAAAATATTTTTTCTTTAGATACGTTAATATCTTTTATATTTTCTAATTTATAGTCACTAAGAATATTGCTAACCATATTTGTATTTATCTCTGAGTTTAGTAGCTCAGCATGAGCTATAAGTGACTTAATAATTCCTTCAATTTCTGAAAAAGAGTTAAATTTTTTACTTCCAATAAATTCTAATAACTCCTCGGATATTTTAATATTATTCTTTTTAAATGATTTATTTATATATTTTTTGGCTGTTTCTTTATCCGGTGTATGAATTTTCACTATAAGCCCAGATTTAAGCATTGAGGTTAATCTATTAGGCATATCTAGTTTGCTTGGGTGATTATAGCTTGTGATAACTATTTGTTTTCCTGAAACTGATAGTTGGTTGATAATATGAATAAAGACTTCAATGGTTTGTTTTTTTCCAGCAAAAAAGTCTATGTCATCGAGAATAAATACATCACACTCTCTATATTTATTCATTAACTGTGGGGTTTTGTTTTTAATTGATTTTACGAAATCATTTACAAATGTTTCACCTGCAACAGAAGTTACATTTAAGCCTTTGGCCTTTAGTGTTTTTGCTGTCGATTGTATTAAATGAGTTTTTCCTAATCCCCATTCACTATAAATGTACAATGGATTGTAAAGATTGCCTGGTGTTTCACATATTTTTTTTGTAGCTGCATACGCTAAAAAGTTAGAGTTTCCAGTAATAAAAGTATTAAAATCAAACTTAGGATTTATCCAACTACCTTCAATTTTTCCTTTTGGTACTATGGTTTTATTCTTTCCTTTTTCTTCACTTAAAACATATTGAATTTTATACTTATTGTTACTTGTTTGATATATAGCATCTTGAATGGTTTTATCCAGTCTTTGGGATAGCATTTCAACAGCAAAAATACTTTCTGTTGAAACCACCAATACATTATCTGAGATAGAAACGCCTTTAGTGTTTTCCAGCCAAGTTTTATATGTGCTTTCGGGAATTACCATCTCAAGGTAACCTAAAGTAGCAGACCATATTTTTTTTGCTAATAGATTTTCCAGCACAAACTCCTTGTAAAAATTTAAATACAAATATTTTTGTAATAGCGACTATCTGCGACGAATTATTTTTTGAAAAAAAATTTATTAAAACTTAAATCAAGAAATTAAGATTAAAGTCCGCATTTAGAAATAATATTCATTTAAATAATTTAATAAAAGGCTTAATAATTCATAAAAAAGAAAATTTTTTATTTAAAAATATTAAATTTATTTATTATTTATCATTACCAAAGTAAGAAAAGAATTTTTGAGACGTTAACGCCCTTATAATAATAATAGTATTTTAAATTTATGAGAGATAAAATGAAAATAATTTTTTTTGGGTCACCCCCTTCCTGTATAAATATTTTAAATTCATTACTCGAAAATCACAACATTATTAGTATTGTTTCAAAGAAGCAGCCTGAAGCGACAAAAAGAAGAAAAATTAAGCAATCTGAAGTATCTTTATTTGCCTCAAGAAATAATATTCCTTTTCTAGATCCAGATATCCTTGATTCTAAATTCAAAGATAAGCTTAAAAAAATGAAGCCAGATTTGTTTCTTGTATGCGCTTATGGAAAAATTTTATCTGATGACTTTATAAAAATTCCAACTTATGGAACTCTAAATATTCATCCTTCTTTGTTACCACAGTATCGAGGTCCTTCACCAGTCCAAAATACGATAATCAATCTTGATGATAAGTCTGGATACACCATAATCAAGATGGATAAAGGTGTTGATACAGGAGATATATTATTTATAAGTGAACCTATTTCTTTGAGAAAAAATGAAAAATACTTGGATTTATTAAATTTTCTTCTGTCAGAATCTTCTAAAGGAATCACACAAGCAATTGATAATCTAGTAAATAATAAAAATATTGATAAACAAGATAATGAAAAAGCCTCATATACTGAATTAATCAAAAAAACAGATGGCTTAATTGAGTGGAATTCTTCGGCTGAAAAAATTGAAGCCAAATTTAGAGCATTTAGCTCCTGGCCTCAATCATATTCTTTCCATAATAATAAAAGATTTAAAATACTAGATATGGAATTAACCAATTTTCCATCAGAACAGACGGGAAAAATCACTAAATTTGAAAATAATATTCTTATAGACACTAAAACCAATAAATTAAAAATTATAAAGATTCAATTTGATGGGAAAAAACCTATTGATGCCTTAGCTTATTTTGGAAATTTTGATTTACTAAAAACAAAACTTTGAAAAAATATTTATTAGTTTGATATCCTAAAAATATAAGGATTTTTAATTATGACTTTTAAAAATATAAATAAACCATCATCAAACGGCAGATTTGGAAAATTTGGCGGTAAATTTGTTCCTGAAACATTAATGTCTTCTTTAAAAGAAATAGAAGAAGCATTTGAAAAATATTCTAAAGATGACTCGTTCTGGGAAGAATTAACTACGTTGCAAAATGATTTTATAGGCAGGCCAACACCTTTATACTATGCTAAAAATTTATCTGAAAAGTTACACCAAAAAATCTGGATTAAAAGAGAAGATTTAGCTCATACTGGTGCACATAAAATTAATAATGCAATTGGACAAGCTTTATTGGCAAAAAGAATTGGTAAGAAAAGAATTATAGCTGAAACAGGTGCAGGTCAACATGGTGTAGCAACAGCAACAGCCTGTGCTATGTTAAATCTTGAATGTATTGTTTATATGGGAGAAGAGGATATAAAAAGACAAGCCCCTAATATTTATAGAATGGAAATGTTAGGAGCTAAAGTAGTTCCAGTTATTTCTGGCTCAAGGACATTAAAAGATGCAGTTAACGAGGCGATAAGAGATTGGGTTACTAATGTTGAAAACACCTATTATATTATTGGAAGCGCTGTTGGTCCTCACCCATATCCCTATATAGTAAGAGAATTTCAATCAATAATCGGGATTGAATCTAGAAAGCAAATTTTAGAGAAAACAGGAAGCTTGCCAAATTATGTCCTTGCCTGTGTAGGTGGTGGTTCTAATGCAATTGGAATCTTTTCAGGATTTATAGACGATTTAGATGTTTCTCTAATAGGAATAGAGGCAAGTGGAGAAGGCATAGACACTGAAAAGCATGCAGCCACTTTAACAAAAGGAACCCCTGGTATTTTACATGGATCACTTAGTTATGTTCTACAAGATAGCTTTGGACAAATTCAAGAGGCACATTCAATATCTGCTGGCTTGGACTATCCAGGAGTTGGTCCTGAACACTCAAATCTGAAAGATATTGAAAGAGCACAATATTACTCTGCAACAGACCTTAAGGCTTTAGAAGGATTTAAGCTGTTATCAGTTGAAGAAGGAATCATTCCTGCACTAGAGCCCGCACACGCCTTAGGCTTTTTAATTGATTGGTCAAAGGAAATTCCAAAAGATCAAACTATCTTATTCTTGCTTTCTGGTCGTGGTGATAAAGATATGGAAACTGTATCAAAAAAAATGGCATCATTATAATTTTTTAGTATAATTCTAGAAAATTAATTATAGGAATTATAAAAATGATGTCTAATGGTCCACTTGAGGATATAACTGTATTAGAGTTTGGAAATTTTGTAGCTGGACCCACTGCAGGTCAACTCCTAACAGACTTAGGGGCTAATGTAATAAAAATAGAACCACCAATGGGAGAACCTTGGAGGCACGCATCACCTTCAGTTCCTCCTGGCGAAAGTCGGCTTTTTATTGCATTAAATAGAGGTAAAAAGAGTGTTTGTATCGACTTAAAATCTGAAGAAGGTCAAAAGGTTTGTCATGATTTAGTTTCTAAGGCAGATGCTGTGATCTCTAATAATAGAAAATCTACTTCAGAAAAACTAAAATATGATTACAAGTCTCTATCTAAAGTTAACCCTAAATTAGTATATGTTGAATCAACAGCATATGGTTCTGAAGGTGAAAAAGCTGCTGAACCAGGTTTTGATCTAATTATGCAAGCCTATACAGGAATTATGTCTACTGAAAACAAAATTTATCATGGTGCACCTAGTGCAGTTAGGTCATCTTCTTACATAGATTACTCTACAGGATATGCAATGGCCCTAGGTGTGGTTTCTGGGGTTCATCAAGCTAGAATATCTGGCAAGGGAGTATTAATGCAAACAAGCTTGTTGGCGCAAGCACTATCTATGCAAGCTATGCAAGTAGCAGAAATAGAGAAAGATTTAAGCCCTGCTCAGAAATGGATTAAGGCAAAAAAAGATAAAATGGTTGCGAACGAAACACCTTTTGAAGAGATCCAAGAAGACTATGTTTCTCAAGCTGGTGCTCCTCAAATAGCTCAATATTATAGAGCATATAAGACAAAAAATGGAGCCTTAGCTTTAGGATGTTTGGCAATGCATGCTAGAAAACGAATAAGCAGTTTGTTTGAATTAGAAGATGTTAGGTTTGATACAACTAAGAAATTTACCCCTGAAGAGCTTCTAGTAATTGGAAAAAACTTTGAATCAAAAATGGAATCAAAATTCTTAGAAAGAAGCACTGAAGATTGGATTAAATTTCTTAGATCACATGATATTCCTTGTGAGCCAATGCAATTTACAGAAGAACTTATAAATAATAGACAGGCTATCGACAACGGATATGTAATAGAACTGGACCATAAAACAGGTGGTAAAGTAAAATCTAGCGGGCCTGTATTTAATGTTTCTACGGGGAAACCAAATTTGTCTAGCGCACCTCTTTTGGGAGAAGACACTAAAAAAGTTTTAAGTTCTATTGGTTATGATGAAGCATTATTAGACGATTTGTTTTCAAAAAAAATTATTGGAAAAAATCTTTAGTAATTGTTTAGTAATTTTTGAGAAAATATAGACAATCTTATTTTTGGCTTTCTATTTTCGGCTTTGAATCTTAAGCACTTTCTTTCTTCTACTTTATTAGGGTAAACAGTTTTTATATGGCAGGCATAAAAATATCCACAATGCTCAGGTATGCATAAAATTTTTTTATTTATTTTTGGACCAGAATATTTTGCGTTTGAAGCCAGTTTAATCTTCTTTGAAAAATCTTTCATATTTATATTCTAAATAACTTAAGATTTACATTTCTATGTTATTGTCTGTTTCTAAACGCTAAATATGATCCAGACAAGACAAAAAATGTAGCAAAAATTAGTTCTATGCCAGGTACTTCTCCTAATATTATCCAGGCTAGCATAACACCAAATAATGGCTGAGAAATATTTATTATTAGAATTCTTGAGGGTAAATATCTTTTCATTAACCATGTTTGACCTATAAATCCAAAGCCAGCTATTATTACTCCTTGATAAAACAAGGCAAGAATAAGGCTATAGGAAACTATAAAGGTTGATGTTTCAAATAGTAATGAAAAGACAAGAAAAGTTAATGTTCCAACAAATGCTTGAGTGTACAGGATTTTTATTTCTGCTTGCTCTAAGCCTTGTGAAATTTGAGATATATAAATTTGCCTGGCGCCTAATAGCATGGCTGAAGTTAGCATTAATAAGTCTCCTATTAAGTAACTATTTGCTGAGTTAGAGATAGATTCCCAAAAAAGTATTATTATTCCAGTGTATGCAATTATCATTCCAAATATCTTGGGTTTTGTTAATTTGTCGTTTGGTATGAAAAGATGTGAAAAAATAGAAGCCCATAGTGGAAAAGTGGTAATCATTATCACTCCGTGTCCACCAGATGTATAATTTTGTCCAACATTCATAAAGCCTAATTGTACTGAAAATAATAACCCAGTTCCTATTAATGGAATAAAATCCTTTTTTTTGAATCTGACAAATTCTTTGTTATACAAAGCCCACAATATAGCAACTATTCCTCCTAATATGAACCTCATCCAGCCTAATCTTAATGGCGGGGCATCTTCTAGTCCCACCTTAATAGAGATTGGGTTTCCAGACCAAAGTATTGAAAGTATGAATGCTAAGATGACACCTTTTTTATCAGGTTTTATTCTCTTTTCTGAATTTGTAGACAAAATAGTTATAAGAAAGAATATGTGTTTTATTTTTCAAATCATAAATGTATATTTGAATAAATACAGAAATAAAAGGGGTATTTTTACTGAAATGAATAAAATAGTTACTTTTGGAGAAATTTTACTTAGGCTTACAACTTTAAATAAAGAAAGATTTTCTCAATCTAAGAATTTTGAAATTACTTATGCTGGCTCAGAGTGTAATGTAGCAGTTTCTTTATCTCACTTTAATGAAGAAACATATTTTATTACCTCTGTTCCCGATAACCCAATAGGACAAGCATGCATTAATCATGTAAGGCAATTTGGGGTAAATACAGACTATATGGTCAAATCAGGGGATCGATTAGCAGTATATTATTTAGAAAATGGAGCATCCATGAGAGCTTCAAATATTGTTTATGATAGAAAAGAGTCTTCATTTTCTAAAGCCACACCTAATCTTTTTGATTGGGATTCAATTTTCAAAGACTGTAACCTATTTCATTTTTCTGGAATTACACCTTCTTTATCAGAAAGTGCTAAAAACTTAACCAAAGTAGCATTAAGTGAAGCGAGCAAAAGAAATATTATGATTTCTTGTGACTTAAATTATAGATCAAATCTTTGGACTCCAGAGGAAGCTCAAGAAACAATGATTCCTTTGATGGAGAAAGTAGATATTTTAATTGGAGGAAAAAAAGATCCAGAAATAATGCTAGGTGAGAAAACAATAAATGAAGAACAGTCTTCTTATGAGAAATTAATAGAAAGTATGGCTAAAAAATATAATTTTAAGCAAGTTGCGATATCTCTTAGAGACAGTATTTCAGCTGATCATAATGATTGGTCAGGAATTTTTTATTCCGATGGAAAAGTTTTTAAGTCAAAAAAATATGAAATACAAATAGTTGATCGAGTTGGGGCAGGAGATGCATTTTCTGCTGGCTTGATTTATGGAATATTTAATCAACTTACAAACCAAGAAACTTTAGATTTTGCTATAGCTGCATCTGCTTTAGCGCATACCTTCCATGGTGACTTTAATCTTTCAACAATAGAAGAAATCCAAGCTGTTTCAAGTGGCGATATTTCTGGAAGAATAAGAAGATGATTTAAAGCTTTTTTATTTTTCATAATGTTATTATTTAATTATGAAAAATAAATTTAAATTATTTTTACCCTTATTGTTTGTTTGTGCATATTTACTTTATCCAGTCGAATCAAGAATTTTAGCACAAGGTGAAGGCTATTCTCAATATTCAGAATTTCTTACTGAAGAAACCGACGACTATAAAATAAATATTTTCATATCCCCAGTAAGACCTGTAGTTGGCCAGCAAATTTTTTCTATAGAAGTTTTAGAAAAAATTACAAATAATCCAGTAAAAGACTTAAAAATAGAGGTGTATGCAACCCCTTTGTTTGATGAGAAAAAACAATTTTCACCAGCCTTATCTAGCTCTCTGATGGAAGGAAACTATCAGTCAATTTTGAGACTAGAAAAAAAAGGATTCTGGTTAATGGATTTTGAAATATATAATGAAGATGAAAAAGTAACAATATCTGAACAAATAGAAATCTTTGAGAGGAATAGGACTATTGATAATAGTGACTTTTCATATGCATTCCTAATTATTCAATTCATTTTTTTTGGTGGACTTATCTATCTATTTGTATCTTCAAGAAGAAGAAAAAAGAAGCTCAATATATAAACAATTAAGAGCTCAAACTTAGGTTTTGTGAGAAATAAAAAATTCTATTATATTAAATTATTCTTCCCAAATTTTACCTTTTTTGATAATCATTTCTAAATTTAAGTTCGCTCCAATCCCGTTTCCTTTTGGAATGTTAAAATTTCCATTTTCTATATTTTCTGCAGGATAAGTTAGGTCCTTTCGCCAATTTACTTCTTCTACTGCATGTTCAAGAGGTATACTTGATTCAATTGCAGATGTAATATGAGCTGAAGTAAGCAGTGATATGGGTCCTGATGGACAATGCATTGAAATAGATTTTTGGGGATTTGGAATAGACTTATAGAAATTAATTACTTCACTTGGTCCTCCACAAAATTTTACATCTGGCATTACGATGTCTAAAACATCTTCATTAATTAATTTTGACATTGTTTTTGAACCATATGCCATTTCTGCTCCTGCCAAATCTATTTCTGAATATTTTTTAATTAATCTAGTTTCTTCTATAAATTTTTCTGGATCTATTGGTTCTTCAAACCAATTTACATTTCTTTCTATTAACTGGTCGTGGATATGATAACTGGAATCGAGATCAAATCTTGAATGGCAATCAATATACAAATTAGTTTTTTTAGAAATACTATCTGATATAGCCGAAATTCTCTCTAATCCATTTATAGCTTCATTTGGCAATCCTTTATTACTAAATGGAGACATGCATTCATCAAAAGGGGCACACTTTATAGTATTAAATCCTTTTTTTTCCATTTCTAATGCTCTCTTAGAAAAACTTTCTGGAGACCTGTCAACTGGGCCATTATCGTTTGGTAGTAATGATCTATTAATATTTGCATAAAGCTCTACCTTATCGTTATGTTTGTTTGAATCTCTTAAGCTATTTGAAAGGTATTCAACTAGGCTTATTTCCATTCTTTTAGAAAAAATATCTAGAAAAGCTGATCTAATTCCACTAATTGCTGTAGCTGATAAAATATCTGAACTTGCAATATCATTTTCTTTTTTTAGATATTCCATCAGATTTTCTTCATTCAATAGTTTTTCATCTCTAAATCTATTGGAAAATTGAGCAATCATTTTTGAAACAGGTGAATTAAGCTGAGTATCTGTAATTTCAGATATTCCTGAAATACCATCATCTGTGATGTATTCCATAAATTTCCATTCTGTATTTGCTCGAACCTTGATTGAATAAAAATTAAGATTTTTTATTTTAATCCAATAATTTTCCACCTTATTTTTTCCAGGTTAGTACAGGATTTCTTGCAGCAAGAGCTTCATCTAATCTTTCAACGGGAAGGTTTATAGGAGCATTAAGTATTTCACTAGGATTATTTTCTGATAATTCACTTATCTTAATCATGCATTCTATAAATTGATCTATCGTTTCTTTAGATTCACTTTCTGTTGGCTCAATCATTAGCGCCTCTTCAACGATTAGCGGGAAGTACATTGTTGGAGCATGAAATCCTTCATCGAGTAATTTTTTTGCTATATCTAAAGCTTTAATTCCGTTTTCTTTTTGCTTAATCGCAGAGAGTACAGTTTCGTGCATGCAATTTCTAGAAGAAGTTAAGGTATAGTGAGATTTTAGCTTTTCTTGAATATAATTTGCATTAATTATTGCATTTTCAGATATTTCCCTTAAACCTTGAGAGCCTAGGCTTCTGATATATGCATAAGCTCTTAATACGATCCCAAATGAACCTAAAAACCCATTAAGCCTTCCTATTGAATTTTTCGGTTTATATGTTTCATAATTGCTTTTGTCTTTTTTTACGTGAGGGTAAGGCAAGAAAGATTCAAGGCTTTTTGTTACCATTACTGGTCCTGCTCCAGGACCGCCGCCTCCGTGTGGTGTGGAGAAAGTTTTATGCAAGTTTGAATGACATATATCTATGCCTAATTCTCCAAATTTTGTTATTCCTAAAAGAGCATTCAAGTTTGCCCCATCAGCGTAAACTAAACCGCCGTTATCATGAATGATTTCTGTTATTTCTATAATATTTGGCTCAAAAAGCCCAAGCGTGGAGGGAAGTGTAAGCATCAATACAGCAGTGTCTTGATTAACTTTTGACTTTAAATCATCCAAGTCTATATCACCCTCTAAAGTTGTTTTAATAGTAACTGCCTCTAGCCCTGCCATAGATGCAGACGCTGGATTAGTTCCATGAGCTGAATCAGGTATTAAGGCTATTTTTTTATTATCATTTCCATTATATTTATGAAACTCTCTAGCTATTAGAAGGCCAGCATATTCACCTTGTGCACCTGCCAAAGGAGCTAGAGAAACCCCTGGAAGTCCAGTGATTTCACCAAGTTCGTTCTGTAAGTCATACATGACTTCCAAACAACCTTGAATATTTTCATCCAATTGGTTTGGATGGGCATTCGCGAAACCCTGAATAGATGATAATTGTTCATTAATTTTTGGATTATATTTCATTGTGCAAGATCCAAGAGGATAGAAGTTTGTATCTATAGAAAAATTCATCGAAGATAAGTTAGTAAAATATCTGATTAGGTCTAACTGTCCAACCTCGGGCAAATCAATATTATTCCTTAGAAATTTATCCTTTGGTAAAGATGATTTTTCGACTCCTATTTCCGGTAAAGATATTGCTTTTCTTCCTTTTTTCGACTGATTCATCAGTAAAGGTAAATTTTTATTATTCACTTAATCCTCCTAGCAAATTCAGAGTTTCTTCAATATTAGAAGGAGAATTTAATTCAGTAACTGCAAGCATAATTAAATTTTTACCATCAGCTGAAATATCTATACCTCCCTCAATGCCATTTTCTAAAAGAAAAGAATTTATTTTACTCACAGAAATATCTGTCTGAATAACAAATTCATTAAAAAAATCTTTAGATAGTAAATTAAATCCCTCAATTTGATCAAGTTTCTTTGCCATATAGTGAGCTCTATGGAAGCAAGTTTCTGCAATATGCTTAATGCCATGTGGTCCCATTGTTGCCACATAAACAGCAACCATGAGTCCTATAAGTTGTGTGCTTGTACAAATGTTTGATGTTGCACTTTCTCTTCTAATATGTTGCTCTCTTGTTTGAAGAGTGAGGGCAAAAGAAATCTTTCCATTCTTATCTACAGTTTGACCTATAATTCTTCCTGGTAGTTGCCTTATATATTCATTTTTGCATGTTAGAAGACCGATGTATGGCCCTCCAAGTGATAAAGGAACCCCAAGAGACTGTCCTTCTGCTGTAGCGATATCTACGTTTAAGCTGCCGGGTGGTTTTAGCAAACCTAAAGATGTCGGATAAGTATGCTGAATTAGTAATCCATTTTTCTCATGAATTTGGTCAGAAAAGCTTTCTACATCTATAATTTCTCCATTTTTATCAGGAGACTGAACTAATAGGCAAGCTAGGTCTTCTTCTTTTGAAATATTAATTTGATCTGCATGAATAATTTCAATATCTTGCCATTTTGAGTATGACTTTAGAACATCTAAAAGCTTTTCTGAAATACTCTCATGAATAACTATTTTATTATTTCTTTTTATACGACAAGCCATTAATGCAGCTTCTGCAAGTGCAGTGGGGCCGTCATACATACCAGCATTGCATACGTCCATTTCAAATAATTGAGCAATCATAGTTTGAAATTCAAATCCTACTTGCAAAGTTCCTTGGGAAGCTTCAGGTTGATAAGGGGTATAAGCTGTTAGGAATTCACCTCTTTGGATCATCGCCTTTACAGTTGAAGGAATATAGTGATTATAGGAACCTCCTCCAAGAAAGCTTGTTTTAATTTTTGATGCTACATTTTTATTTCCTAATTCAGTGAAATAGTCTACAAGTTCTGGCTCTGAAAGCTTATCCTGTAATTTTAATTCTGGGAATAGGAAATTTTTAGGAATATCAGTTAAGAGACCTTCAAAATTTTTGACACCAATCGCTTCAATCATTTCCTTACGATCGTTATCAGTTGATGGTATGTATGGAGAGCTAGTCATTAAATTATTTTTTCATATTCTGTTGCATCTAAAAGATTTGAAAGTTCCTCAGAATCATTAACTTCCACTTTGATTATCCAGCCTTTATCATAGCAATCATCGTTTACAAACTCAGGATTAGATTCTAGATTTGAGTTTGTTTCAACAACCTTGCCTGAAATAGGCACATAAAGATCAGATACAGCTTTTACAGATTCTATTTCTCCAAATTTATCAAATTGCTTGAGTTCTTTATCAATGCTGTTTATGTCAACATAAACAATATCACCTAAAGATTCTGCAGCATGTTGAGTTATTCCAATTGTGGCTATGTTTCCTTCTATATTTATCCATTCATGATCTTTAGAATATTTTAGTGATTTAGGAATTTCACTCATTTTCTCCTCCTTCTGTACATTGGAAGTTTTCTTATCTCTGCCTCTAAAAATTTATCTCTTACCTTAATTCTAACCTTATTGTTAACAATATTGAAGTCTCGTTTTATTAATCCAATTGCAATTGAACTTTTTAAGGTTGGAGAATGCGTACCAGATGT
>CEQY01005836.1_pt1 | contig 47774 bp, 51 predicted proteins | sample 361391 | NCBI WGS metagenome assembly CEQY01 (sample SAMEA2621075, study PRJEB7988) | marine metagenome | isolation source: saline water (ENVO:00002010), including | reverse complement strand
TCGCTGAATAATAAGGATACGTCAGAATCGACTAAAAACTATACACCTGTCACAGAACTCTTAACTTCTGGGTCTCGTATCAGGGCCATCCTGCTGAATTTACATCCAAAAACTTGGTCTTTCCTTTGCTTCATATATTGTGATTAGAAATTATGGAGAGAAAAATGAAAACGTTAGTTTCAAGTATTTTAATGGGATTGAGTCTAAGCTGTATGGCCATCACTGACCATGCCATTTTAGAGTGTTCTTCGAAAATCAGTAAAAATAAATCTGAGTTTGGAGCCTTTAAGAAAAGTGAGCTCCCTGATTTTTCTGATCAGCTCAGACCTGATGCACCTGGTGTGCCTTATCATTATGTTGTGCAAAGAATGTTTCCTCTACCTAAAAGAGAAAACTATGATTCTGATAAAGATTACCATCAAGCTCAGTTGAGATCTCTGGCTAAAAATAGAGTGATTCTTTTTAAAGATGATCAAAGAAGTATTAATAAGGCGCTTCAAGATAAAGATCTAGAAAAACTGAGTGCGCGAACATTTCCACATCCCTTTTCCGTAAAAGTTAAATATCGCTCTAAAGGGACGAGTCTTGATACTAAGGGGAAACAGGTGAGTGGTCCCAGAGTTATTGTGAGTGGAACAACTGTGGGCGGTGGTCATGGAGTTGAAGTTTTTGAACTGGAAGGAAGTAAAAAAGCAGAATTTGAAGTGAAAGGACAAGTTGTTTTCAATTATACAGATATTGATAAAGGTGGGTTCTTAGGCATCTTTGGTGATTACGAAATTGATGATGAATCAAAGACACATAAAAGTGAAATCCTTTTTAAATGTACCGCCCATAGACCAAAGGTTGTGGTTGAAGCTATGGAAGCAATGAGTGAGCAAGAGGAGTATGAATCAGATTCTTATAACTATAGCTTACCGAGTGAATTAAATGATCTAGAAGTTATATTAGAATAAATCTCTCGTACAAATATTTTCCCCCATTTTAAACGAGATGATTTATATAAAACGAACCCCTGATTTTCCCCATCAGGGGTTTGTTATTTTAAAGCACTGATGAATTTTTTTATTCCTAAATTCCGGAGGAATCGTTTTATAAGTAATATCTTCCACTTTAAATTTTTCTTTTAATTCTTCCGAAATTTTGAATTTAGTTAAATTATTAGAAAAATAAAGTTCACCACCTTTGTTTAAGCAGCTCATGAGTTTTTCTATCATCCAAACATGATCATCTTGCACATTAAAATTGTCTTCCATGCTTTTTGAATTCGAGAAGCTAGGAGGATCCAAAATGATGAGGTCGTATTTGAGATTTAAATTCTTGATAAAATTGAGTGCATCTGCTTTTCGAAATTTATGATCATCAAGCTTGATCTGATTGAGTTTAAAATTTTCCTGGGCCCAATCGATATAAGTATTGGAGAGATCCACAGTGGTGACTTCGCCACCCCCAAGAGCAGCTGCGACGGAGAGGCTTCCGGTATAGGCAAAAAGATTGAGAACTTTTTTGTTTTGGGATTGCTGTCTTATGATTTCTCTCAGTGGCCTGTGATCTAGAAATAAACCACTGTCCAAATAATTGGTAAGGTTGACTCTAAATTTCATCTCACCTTCATGAACGGTGAAAAACTGCTCTTTTTCGGCCAATTTTTCATATTGAGACTTACCTTTTTTAATGGTCCTGGCCTTGAGAATAATATTATCAGGAGTGATATTGAGTAAATCGATCAAAGCTGATTTTATATTGAGCGCATGACTTTTATGTCTTTGTCTTTGTTCTGTGTCAGAAAAATCAAGTTTCTTGCCTTTCTCATAAATGACAGCTTTGTTATCATAAACATCAACGATATAGGGATACTCTGGAATATCTTTTTCATAGAGTCTATATGCGTTAAAATTGTGTTTTTTCAGCTGTTTATTTAGCTGTTTGAAGTTTTTTCTAAGTCTGTTATAAATTAAGGAGTTATCGCTCATAAACAGTATTATAATACTGTTGGCGGAATGGTTAAATAGTTAAAATTACTTAATGATGAAAGATAGTTATTTTTTAAACAATATATTCATGAGCAATCAAGGGGATGATGATACATCTACCGGGGATCCGGGAGTTGCCGTTGCGGATAAAGAGAAGTTAGAGACTCCGAAAATGTATAAAGTTGTTATGCATAACGATGATTATACAACTATGGAGTTTGTCATCCACGTTTTGATGAAGTTTTTTAGCAAAACCTACGATGAAGCCCATGCTATCATGTTAAAAATCCACCACGAAGGTATTGGGTTATGCGGTATTTTTACATTTGAAGTCGCTGAATCTAAATCATCTAAAGTTAATTCCTACTCCCGAGGCAAGGGACATCCATTAAAAAGTAGCATCGAACCTTGCGATTAGTGTTTTTGCACCCATCTTAAGCTAAACAGCAAAGATGATGTCTGTAGAAAGGTATAAATATGATTAGTGCACAACTTGAGATTTTATTAAATAAAGCCATTAGAAAAGCGAATAAGCTTAAACATGAGTTTTTAACCGTGGAGAACGTTCTTTTGGCCTTAATATCTGATGATAATATCGCTAAGGTTCTAAAAGACTGCGGCGCCAACGTTCAGCAATTAACGACGGATTTAACTAATTTTTTAGAAAATGATACCAATTTTAGCATTTTAACCGATGAAGAAATTGAAGCTCTAGGTAATGAGCAGTTTGATAACGAAGATACTAAAAAACTCGCGAATGCGAATGGTATTTTTTATCAGCCGGAAATAAGCTTACTTTTACAAAGAGTGATTCAAAGAGCAGCCGTTCATATTAATAGTTCAGGTAAAAATTCAATTCTTCCTATTAATCTCTTAGTGGCGATGTTCTCTGCTAAAAATTCCCACGCCCTCTATTTTCTACAAAGAAGTGGGGTGGAAAAATTTGATATCATAAATAAAATTGCTCATTCAAGTGACAGACCTGTAACCAGCAATATGTCTCAATCTAACCCTCCTGGTGGGGAAGATGATCCTCTCGCTAAAGAAGTAGGGGGAGCTGCAAAAGCATCTTTATTGGAAGAATTCACCGTTAATCTCAACCATATGGCCCAAGAAGGAAGACTTGATCCTATCATTGGAAGAGAGGACGAGTTAGAGCGTGTGGTTCAAGTCCTTTGTCGAAGAAGAAAAAATAATCCCATTTTAGTGGGAGATTCAGGGGTAGGGAAAACCGCTATCGCTGAAGGTCTCGCCCAATTAATACATGAGAAAAAAGTTCCTTCTTTAATCCAAGATATGGAGATTTTCTCATTGGATATGGCTTCTCTTTTAGCGGGGACAAAATTTAGAGGTGATTTTGAAGAGCGACTTAAAGGTGTACTTAAAGAGATCGAAGCCAAAAACGAAGAACACGGTTGTATTCTCTTTATTGATGAGATTCATAATATTATTGGAGCTGGTTCCACAAATGCAGGTTCCATGGATGCCTCAAATTTACTCAAGCCGGCTTTAAGTAAAGGACTCATTCGTTGCATGGGCTCGACTACTTATGAAGAATTTAGGAAGTTCTTTGAGAAAGATATGGCCCTCACCCGCCGTTTTCAAAAAATTGATATTGTTGAGCCTTCAGAAGCTGACACCATTGAAATACTCAAAGGGCTGGCCCATAAATTTGAAGAGCACCACAACGTTAAATACTCAGAAGAGATTATAAAGAGTGCAGTGACGTTATCTCATAAACATATTACCGATAGAAAATTACCTGATAAAGCAATTGATGTTATTGACGAGGTGGGAGCCTATCTAAGGATAAGAAATACCAAAAAAGCGAAGTCAGATGATGAGGAGACCAAAACTGAGCCCTTCGAGGTGACTCAAGCAGATATAGAATATATTGTTGCAAAAATCGCTCGAATTCCTCAGAAAAGTATATCTGTTAATGAGAAAGATAAGCTTAAATACCTCGAGCGAGATCTCAAATTACTTATTTTTGGTCAAGATGAAGCGGTTGAAAAAGTCTCTAATGCTATCATCCTCTCTCGATCTGGACTTGGTAATGAATTAAAACCCATTGCGAACTTTCTTTTCGCAGGTCCTACTGGGGTAGGTAAAACTGAGTTGGCCAAGCAACTTGCTGTCACGATGGGAATTAATTTTGAACGAATTGATATGTCTGAATATATGGAAAAGCATGCGGTCAGTAAGTTGATCGGTGCCCCTCCGGGATACGTTGGTTTTGATCAAGGGGGGATTCTGACAGATAAAATTAATAAATCCCCTTATTCTGTCTTATTATTAGATGAGATTGAAAAAGCTCACCCAGATGTATTCAATATTCTGCTTCAGATAATGGATCATGGTAAATTAACTGATTCGAATGGAAAAACCACAGACTTTAGAAATGTCGTGCTTATTATGACTTCTAACGCCGGTGCAAGTGAGCTTGAATCCGGAAGTATTGGACTGTCAGGGAGTAAAAAAGCAAATACATCTAAAAGAGATCAGGCTTTAAAAAATTATTTTAGCCCCGAATTCCGCAATAGATTAGATGCGATTATCAACTTTAATAGTCTTGGTATGGAGAATATTAAGAGTATTGTTGAGAAATTTATCATTGAACTTGAAAATCAATTAGCTGAAAAATCAGTCTATTTAGAGGTAAGTGACGAGCTTATGGAGTGGTTTGTGACCAATGGTTATGACCCAAAAATGGGAGCAAGACCTCTTGGAAGACTTATTGATGAGAAACTTAGAAAGCCTTTGGCCAACGAAATCCTTTTCGGAAATTTAGAAAATGGAGGGAAAGTGAGTGCAAAATTGGTCAAAAATGAGGTGAAATTTAAGTTTACCAAGAGAAAAGTGGAAGAAATTTCATAGTTCATTCTAGTTAACAAAATAAAAATTTCGTTCTTTTTTTAAAGAAAACCAACTTTTTTTTACCTCTGTTTTTAGAGTGTAAAATGCTTGAAACATCGATGAACATTATAACTTTAAAAAACACTTTGCCTTTCAACCAACTTATTGCTTAAAAATAAAACTTAAGTACTTTTTTCTATCAACCGAAATAAAAACAAAATTTATATTTTTTATTTGCGTTAAAATAAAAATGTGTTTATCCTAAAATAGAATTGCAATATAAAAAATGTACAAAAGTTTAAATACATTTATTTCTGGGAGGAAATTCATGGCAGTAAGAAAAAAAGCAACAAAGAAAAAAGCCGCTAAAAAAGCGACTAAAAAGAAAGCTACTAAAAAGAAAGTAGCTAAGAAAAAAGCCACTAAAAAGAAGGCTACAAAGAAAAAAGCCACTAAAAAGAAGGCTACTAAGAAAAAAGCTACTAAAAAGAAAGTAGCGAAAAAAGCTACTAAGAAGAAAGCAGCTAAGAAAAAAGCCACTAAAAAGAAGGCTACAAAGAAAAAAGCTACTAAAAAGAAGGCTACAAAGAAAAAAGCCGCTAAAAAAGCGACTAAGAAGAAAGCCACTAAAAAGAAGGCTACTAAGAAAAAAGCCACTAAAAGAAAAGTAGCTAAGAAGAAGTAATCATTAAGATCTTCATAGGCCCTCTCTTCGGAGAGGGCTTTTTTTTGTCCGAATTGCCAGCTCAGGCTAAATATCACTATAATATTTCAAACACTTAACTAGGATAGGATATGAAAACTATTAACCGACTTTTCTGGAAAGGTTTGATTGTCGTGATGCCCATTACAATCACCATCTATGTGCTTTTAGTGATTCTAAACAAAGCGGAGAGTATATTTGGTCAATTAATCAAAAATATAGTGGGGAACCAATTTTATATTCCGGGTTTAGGTATACTTATCACAATAATCTTGATGGTTATGGTTGGACTTATGGTGAGTAATATTTTAACCGGCTCAATTATCAATTTCTTTATTAACCAATTTGAAAAATTTCCCGTGATTAAAGCTATATACAACCCCCTTCGTGATTTAATGTCACTTTTTGCGGGGGGAAGTCACGATAATATGAAAAAAGTCGTTATTGTGAAGTTAGAAAATTTAGGTGTTGAAGCTATTGGGCTGGTGACAAGAGAAGAGTTCACAGATCTACCAGATCAAACTTTTGAACCAGATAAAATTGCTGTTTATGTACCCATGAGTTATATGTTGGGTGGTTTTACCGCGATTGTCCCCCGAAGTATGGTTAGGGAGTTGGATATTCCAGTGGAAAAAGCGATAAAATTGGCCATAACTGGGTGGATTAAAGCAGATAAAATAAGTATTAATTCTCAGTAAAAGCAAAAGGCTGTTCGAGTTCAATGACCTCTTGTTCATCGAATCTTGGAAATTCTAACAACTCTACGATATCAAAAACACAATTAACAAATGAATCGGGATACTCTTTGTCATCGAGTTTAAATTTATCAAGCTGACCTTGGGGATTGATATCTAAAAAGAGTGTGGTGGTGACTCTTTGAGACTTAAAGTGCTCAAAAATTTCTGAAGACTTTGCACACTTGGCAAAATCTGAGGATTTTTCCGCTAGAATTTGATGCAACTGAGTTTGAATCTCTCTATCTTTACTTCCGGAGTAAATAAAAGCACAGGAATTGAGCATTAATAATAGACTTATAAACAAAATATTTAGCATGCTTTGTATAGTATCTTTTTTGATTCGGAATTTCAAAATTATCAAAATGTGACAACTCGTATTTATCGTTATATCTCCTAGGGAGTAACCTTTAACACGTTTTAAGGAGATTTATGAAACCTGCTGATTATCCTGGCCAACCTGAAAATCTTTGGAATATTTTCTATGACTTCACTCAAACCCCCAGACCTAGTAAGAAAGAGGATAAGATTAGAAAGTATCTCCTCGATTTAGCACAAAAACAATCTTTAGAAACCAAAACAGATGATGTGGGAAATATTGTGATCTTTGTTCCTGGGAAAAATGGTCGCGAAAATGATGAGCCCCTGCTTATTCAAAATCATATTGATATGGTGACGGATAGTTTGAATACTATCCAAATTGACTTTGAAAATGATCCTTTAAAACTAAAAATTGAAAATGGTTGGCTAAAAGCAGAAGGAACAACTTTGGGAGCAGACAATGGTATTGGTTGTGCTGCTGCTCTCGCCACCATATTTGACGATACAATCGTTCATCCCCCTTTGGAGTTATTATTTACTGTTGATGAAGAGACGGGCTTAAATGGAGCGTTAGGGCTTGATACGAGTATGTTAAGTGCAAAAAAAATGCTGAACTTAGATACTGAAGAGTGGGGAAGTTTATATATTGGATGTGCGGGTGGTATCGATTATGAACTCACCAAAGATTTTAACTTAAGTGAAGAATCAGCTGATCTCCCATCGTTTAAAATTTCAGTAGCCGGATTTCTAGGTGGTCATTCAGGTTTAGATATTCACGAACAAAGAGGAAATGCTCTTAAGTTTTTAAGTGAAATTCTATCTGAGCTGAGCTTGGAAAATGACTTTCATTTATGTGAATTGAGAGGAGGAAGGGCACATAATATCATTCCCCGTGATGCTTTTGCTGTTATTTCTGCTCAAAATGACGTGAGCGAAGCTCTCAAGAAAGCCGCAGAGAAAATTTCTCATGAGTGGCAATCTTTTCTACCTCAAAATGATCAAAATTTTCATTTTGATATTGAAAGATTAGATCAGGTTCAAGCTGGATTAAGTTTAGCTGATACTCAAAGTTGCTTGCAAATTCTACTGCTTTTTCCTCATGGAGCCCATGCTTATGATTTAAATGCTAAAGAAATTGTCTCCATGAGCAATAATATGGCTCGGGTGCTTATGGTAAGAGGAAAGTTTTATATTCAGTCCTCACTGCGCTTTTTTGATAGAGAAGAAGTGAAAAGCTTGGAGAGAAAACTCAAAGCTCTGGGGAAGTGTTATGACTTGCACGTTGTCGCCAATTCTGAATATCCCAGTTGGAAACCAAGTGCAGATAATCCAGTGCTAGATCAAGTGAAAGCCTGCTACCGGGAGCTTTATGGTAAGGATCCTATTGTAACAGCTATCCATGCTGGTCTTGAATGTGGAATATTAAGAGATAAGATTGGTCCACTTGATGTTGTCTCCTTTGGTCCGACCATTGAAGGAGCCCATTCTCCGGATGAACGAGTAGAGATTGCCAGTGTGGAAAAATTTTGGGATCTTTTTAGAAACGTATTAGCAAAAATCTAGAGGTATTTATGGAATATGGTGCTTATAAAATTATTCATGTGGTCTCAATTGTCTTATTTTTTTCCATCTATGGCATGGCCGCAAGTCGAGGAAGTGTTAAAAAAATTGAAACGATCGTCACAGGTATTTTACTTGTCCTCATCTTAGTGGGCGGGTTTGGACTCATGGCCAGACTAGGAATTCCCCATGGAGATTGGCCATTATGGATTAAAGCTAAATTTGCAATTTGGTTTATCATTGGAGCCACTGGACACCTTGTCTTAAAAAGATTTCCACAATTTGCAATGAAATACTTTTGGATAAGCGTCGGCTTATTGACATTAGCAAGTTATATGGCGAACTATAAAATAAACTAAAAATTTTTGCCATTAGCACATTTAGTTTTTACAATAACAGTATGCATATAATACGGACGTTATTGAATATCTACATATTGATCATCATTGCTGATGCAATTCTAAGTTATTTTCCCCAGTTTAGGCATCATGAAGTAGCCAGGTTTATTCGTAAAGCAGCTAATTACACTCTTGATCCTATTCGAAAATTACTGCCTGAGGACCTTCCTATCGATATCAGCCCAATAATTGTCATAGTATTAATCAATATCTTAATGAAGTTATGGTAAGGATTTTATGTTTGATGATATAAGCTTTCTCGTTCAAGAAACTTTAAAAGAATCTCAAAATCCCAACAGAGGGCGTGGATTTTTCTCCTTTCAATCAAAGAATAATAATATTCCTGAAGAAAGTTGTGGGGTTCTCTATCGCATTCAAAAAAATGCTGCCACATTTGTCATAAGAATTCATGTTTGTGATGATCTAAAAGAGACCTATCAAAATATAATCAAACACCCCGATCTTTTTCCCAGCCTCAGATTTGAAGCTGAAGATATCTTAGAAGAAGAACTTAAATTTTTTATCTGTGATAGTTTAGAATTTGCTGAGTCCATTAAATCAAAGCTAGCGAATAAGAGATTTCCTATTAATGAGGAAGATGTATTCAACATATCTGACCCAGGAGACAGCTGGTGGCTTAAACAAGACAATGGACAATTGAATATTTATTTTAAGCTCTCTCACACTCAAGAGATGCAAGATTTGATCAAGTTAGGGCCACTGGGAGATCCTGAGCATTCTCTGGAGCAATTTGGAAAACTCTATGGTTATTTCAAAATGCTCTTTCCTCTTCAAGATTATTCAAGTGGTTTTGGTCAATTTTCACTAACTACTGAAGAAAAAGATCACCCTCTTTTTAAGCAATTTTCTCGCTTATTAAGTCGGGGAGATGTGAGTGCAGATTTTTGGGAGTATCTAAGAGATATTGAGAAAGAAAACTCTGATAAGCCCTATATCAAATCACTTCGCTCCGCCAATTATTTTCTAATGGAGTTGGCCAGCACTCGTAGGTTTTGGTTAGAAGTACAATCTCAACTTTGAGAAGAGGTCTCTTTAGCCGCGATAAAACCGGTGACCATAATTTGCGCTAGGACACCTAATTGTTCGTCATCTTCGATACCATAAAAGTCTTCTATATGATCCACAAATTCCTCGATGATTTCATCATCTAAATATTTATTCACTAGCTCTTCCACTTGTTTTTCATCTAGGCTGCTGAGTCTATCGAGAAAATTAAGCACTGCTGTTTTTTGATTTTGATCCATGAATTTTATCCTTTTTTTGAGATTAGGTTTTATCACAAAAAAAAAATCTTACCATGTAAACTTGGTGGAATTTTTTTCTGGGTTTCGAGTATGTTGTGTTGAATAAATTAAACTTGTAAAATAGTATAGTAAGTAAATAAATTCAATCACTTATTTTAGAGCGGAGAGTGTTAATTCAATGATTGAGGCAAATGATTTTTCTTTTAGACCAGGTAGAAATAGTAGTTCAACGTCGAGTCGAACCCAATCAAGAACGTCTTCGAGTAGCGCGGCCAGAAAAAATGTTGCCACCAGCTATGATGATATCGAATTTGTTGACCCAAGGACCACTCGCAATAGAAAAGCGGTAGGGGCAAAAGTAAGTTATATTGAAGAAGTTAAAAAGCCCAAAAAATCTAAAAGAAAGCGCAAGTCCGCAGCAAAATCAAAAAACTATTCTGGATTTTTCAAAAATTGGACTTGGTCAAAATTAGCTTGGACTTTTAGTGCGGCTCTTCTGGTAAGACTTGTTTTTATGGAAGGGGGAGTGATTGATTTTCATCAGATGGATTCTGTTTTGATCGAGAAGAAAGCTTACCTTGAGCAGCTGAAGTCCGAGAATAAGTCACTTGCTCTTGAGATCAAAAAAATGAGAACATCTCCTCAATATCAGAAAAAAATTGCCAGAGATCATCTCGGTGTTATCGCTAAAGATGAGTACCTGGTGCTTTTTGGTAAAAATTAATCTTTAAATTTTAAAATCATCCCCGGCTGAATTTCTTGAGCATAGGGACTGCTTGCTTTGAGCTCCAGCACATGTTGGCTAAAGACAGTTTTGCTTCTGGGAATAAGATGATCAGGCCCATCTTTAGGAAAATGCGCTAGGTTGCGATGAATCTCTAAAACATACATATCTTTATTTAAGTAGATAATATCTAAGTTAAAATGAGTGTTGGGCATCCAAAACTGTCTTGCTCGCATTCGATCCATAGGAAAAAGCATCGCTTCCTTATCACTGAAATCCTGAGGAAGGACTCCACTCAACCCTTTTTTTTGTTCTTGATGTGACTTGGCAATATAAGTTTTTATCTCCACTCCACTGGGAAGCACAAGTTTTCTTATTTTGAGCTTATCTAGGTGAGAGGCAGAGTCACTATTGCATCCAGTCAACATCACAGACAAAGTAATCAAAGGGAATAGGCTAGGTAATGTTTGCGATAGTAAAAATCTCATAATAGTATCTATGCTATTACAGGGAGTATAATATGGGAATTCACAATAGTACGGACAGCGGATTAAAAGGTCATATGCGAACACATCATTGCGCACAGCTGCGAAATGAGGATGTGGGGAAAAAAGTGACTCTTTGCGGTTGGAATAATAAATACCGTGACCTAGGTGGTCTCCATTTTGTTGATATTAGAGATAAAAACGGACTGACTCAACTCGCCTTTGATGAATACCAAGGTGATCTTGATGCACTTAAAAAAATGAGCTTGGAATCAGTGATCAAAGTCACAGGAACGGTGAGAAGAAGACCTGATTCGGCCCTTAATAAAAATATGGATACAGGTGAAGTTGAAGTGGCGGTGGAGGAATTTGAAGTGCTCTCCCAGGCGGCTGAAGTTCCCTTTCTTCCCCATGGAAAAATTTCGGCGACAGAAGATTTGCGTTTAAAATACCGTTATCTTGACCTTAGGTCAGATAAACTTCAAAGAATTTTATCTACCAGATCAAACGCGATGAAGTGGGCACGTGAAGCTCTCTATGAAGAAGGTTTTACAGAAGTTGAAACCTCTATCCTTTATAAGACAACTCCGGAAGGGGCCAGAGACTATATTGTTCCTAGTCGAGTGCACCCAGGAAAAGTCTATGCTCTTCCCCAATCTCCTCAAACGATGAAACAACTGCTTATGATTGGGAACACGGATAAATATTTTCAAATCTGTAAGTGCTTTCGTGACGAAGATCTAAGAGCGGATAGACAACCTGAATTCTCACAAATCGATATCGAGGTCAGCTTTGCCACTCAAGAATATATTAAAAATTTATCAACTAAGATTGTGAGAAAGCTTTTTAAGCTTGATGATAATTTTGAAATTCCAGTGATGAGTTACCAAGATGCCATGAGAGATTATGGATCTGATAAACCGGATGTTCGTTTTGGACTCAAACATCATATTGTCACCGACCTTTTTAAAGGTTCTGGTTTTAAAGTTTTTGAATCCATCATAGACAGCGGTTTAAACAAAGCCATCTTTGTGGCAAAAGAGCATAAAGAATTTTCCCGAAAAGAAACAGATGCACTCGTGGATGTGGTTAAGCCTCATGGCGGAAAAGGTGTGGCTTGGTTTAAAGTGAATGGTGATGAAGTCAGTGGAGGTATCTCTAAATTTGTCACTCCTGAAACTCTTAAGGCACTCAGAGAGTTGAGTGGTGAAACGGGGGATGGAACTTTCTTTTTCTGTGCCGACAGTAAAGCTAGTGTGGCCCATGCCAGTGCGGATGCGCTCAGAAGACATTTTGGTCATGATTTAAATCTTATCAAAAAAGATGATTATAAATTTTTATGGGTAAACGATTTTCCCCTTCTTGAATATGATGAAGAAGATGGACGTTTTTATGCCTGTCACCACCCTTTTACCATGCCAAAAGTTGATCGCTTAGATGACTTTATGTCAGGAGATCCAGAGAAACTAAAAGGCATGCCAGCTGAAGCTTACGATCTCGTTTGTAATGGATATGAGATGGCCGGTGGGTCGCTAAGAATTTTCCAAACAGAAGTTCAAAAACAAATGTTCAAAGTTCTCGGTATGGGTGAGAAAGAAGTCAGTGAAAAGTTTGGCTTTTTTATAGAAGCTCTGAGCTACGGAACTCCTCCCCATGCAGGTGTTGCTTTTGGTTTTGACCGAACTGTAATGCTGATGGCCCAAACGGATAATATTAGAGACGTTATTGCTTTTCCTAAGACAAATGCGGCTACAGATCTTATGTGTTCTGCACCCAGTACACCGGATGAGAATCAATTAAAAGATTTAAAGTTAAAACTGAACTAAGTTGAGTTTAGGCGACTTTATCTAATGAGCGAACATCAATGCGAATGACTTCCGCAGAGTATCGACGATGCTCAAGGGTTGAGTGCAACCATTGGTCGTCGACAGTTCTCGTACCAGAAAGATAGTCAGAGAGACCTCTTTTGTCTTCACTTGCGAAATTGAAAACAAAAAATGTTCCAAACGAAAAATAACAAACCAGATAACCTGTCGCTCTTTGAGCGCATTGTTTAAGCGATAATTTATAAGTCATTTCTTGATGATTAAGAACAAAGTCCTCACTGATAATACTGAGTCCAAAGATCTTTTTACCTAATGTTTTACCTGACATAACAAAAGTAGAGTAGAAAAAGTAAGTCCAGAAACTCACCATGAAGACGCCAATATTAAGACCTAACGATCCTCCAAGGAGCTCTAATTTAGCTGCATTGGAAAGAGTAGGAAATAAAAACTCAAGCCCTACCGCATAGGCACTGTAGACACAGTAGTTTAGAAAAAACACAAACATCAGATCAATTCCAAAAGCCCAGATGCGACTGGATAAATTGGCTTCAGGAGTTAACGATAATCGGGTGGATTGATCGAAATTTCCTGACTCAATAGGCATATTGTTTTGAATGTGTTCGGCAAGATTAATGATTTCGGCTTCTTTTTTCATACCCTCCTTATCGGCGGGAAAGGGATTTAAAAGAATGTTTTTGCAGCCAGGGCAAATAGTGCTGTTTTAGGGGAGATAAATCCGACCATATTTCTCAAAAGTACAGTGTTTACGAGGCTTTTGAATAACACAGTTTTTAGGGATATCAATAATTTTCATTTTTTGAGTGCTTAAAAAAGTGATTTCAAGTTTATTTTTATCAATAACTCGTGCCTGAAGCCCATCGATACTCTTCCATTTATCAAGCTCACAGGCTTGGGATAAACTTGGCTTTATAAACCTTGTCACCTGAATAGGATCCGTGACTGACTTATTATTGATTGAAAAAAGGGGGGAGTGGTCTGATTTTCTTTTTTTAGATTTCTTATCAAACTCAACGACTTTTAAACTTTTACTCAATTCTTCAAAATCAATGAGCTTACGGTCTTTTGCCTCAAAATGTCCGATGAAAAATAAGTTTTTATTCTCAGGGCAGAAAGTATTGGAGTTTTTTAAAAGCACCGTTTTCTTTTGGTCAATAAGCAGACTTTGATGAACTCTTAGTTTATCGATAGATTTGGATACACTTAATATCAGCTTCTCTTGGGCGAAGCTAGCTGAGTAAGCAAAAATGAAAGTCAGTAATATTAATCTAATTGAAGCCACCTTCCATCACCGCTACTACACTCATGAGGAGTGTTGCTGCAAACTTCCCACTCTTGGTAACCAGAAATACTTTGGGCAAAACTTGTTGAGTAAGCATTTTGAGAGCATTGCTCAAATGTTTGGGTCAAAAAACAACTGCCTGTTGAGACAATATTAATAAACTCTGCGGGATATAACAGAGAACTCTGAGCAGTGTGAGCTAAACCTGTATTTCTTAGCAATTGATTATAACGTCTGTAAAGTTGTTTGGCCTGTTGATCATAATGTCTAAGCCTTGCCACTCTTTGAGCATGAGTTATCGTAGGTTGATTGGAGTTGAACTGCGCTCCTCCCACCAGAATGACTGCTGGTGGTCTCAGATTCTCAGAAGCTAATTGAGTGTTGAGCTGGTTGATCTGACTATAGATAGACTCAAACTCTTGTCTTTGACTTTGATTTAAAGTCGATAATCTGTTTTCCGACCTAAGGGTATTAATATGATAGTTGATACTTGCTTCATTATAACTTCCTAGCATTCTTTCAACTTGAAAAAAATATTTGCTCACATCTTTACTTTCATAATTTTGCTCATCAGCAAATGCATATTCATCTTCATAAAGAGTGGCCAGACTTTCTCCGAGCCGTTCGTAAGCTTGGTATTGATTGTTCATGATCGAATCTTCAGGACCAATAGCTCGGCAATCATACAGGGGTTTAAAGGTTTCTGCAGATGAACTTTTAGCATTAACAACCTGTCCGGCAGAATTAAAATAATATCCAATACCTTCTTCATGATAACTATCAGGTAAGCCTAAGTAATGAAAAATTTCATGCACAATCGTTTGGCAATCAGTATACTGACTCCAAGTTTCTGTATCTGCTCTCTCAATCTCATAATCATAAACTTGTATCCCTACTCTTGGAGGAGGATTTGAGCTTTGATTGGATCTCTGTATTTCTATTGTCAACTCTTGCCCAAAAGGCCCTAAGAGTGATCCATTAACCTCATCAAGACATCCTTGTACTTTATCTAGCATTTCTCTCGTGAGCTGATTATCTCTCGCACTGGGAACAGGAACTCTTTGAACTTGGCCATTAGAGAGAGTTTCATGAAAGTAGAAGACCGGATTAATACTGGCAATAAATTGATTGGGATTTGAACTGGAACGAGTGAGTTTGTATGAAGCATGATGACCATTATTAGCAATCGTTTTTTCAACATTATTAAATACTCTTGAGTGTCCAGGTTGTAAGCGATTACAAGATTGATTAAAGCGCAGTAGGTTTTCTAGTGCTTCCGTGTCTAGTGCATCTAGGCCATCATTTTCGCGACAAAGCTCTTGTCCCAAAACGTGAGTCGTTAAACTGAGTAAAATGAAATACTTGAGCATGGTTTCCCCATAATAAGTTACTCTTTATTATCTCATTTTTAAAAATGAAGGTCAGAGGAGGGAATGAAGTTCCATAATGCATGTATTTCAGTAACTTAGCTTTAATTCTTGAGTGTTGCTCTCAAATCATTTAGTTTTTGCATGGCCTGAAGGGGAGTTAGATTATTGATATCTAAATTTTTCAGCTCTTCTAAAACAGGGGAGCTGACTTCTTCATAGACTTTTTCTGTCGCCATTCCAAACATATCTAATTGATTGGTATGAACATCATTTAAGAGATTTTGATTTTCGTTTTCAGATTCAAGCTTCGCCAAAATTTGAGAAGAGCGATTCAGCACTTCCGTGGGAAGACCTGCAAGTTTGGCCACATGAATTCCATAACTTTGAGCCGCCCCTTCTTCAATCAGTTGATAGAGAAACTCCACATGGCCATTGGTATTAATGGTTTTCACCGTTAAATTTTTAGCTGCATCAATGGTGTCCACGAGTTCAATCAGCTCATGATAGTGAGTGCTAAACAAAGTTTTAGCGCGGGTCTTATCTACAAAGTATTCAACCAATGACCAAGCAATACTTAATCCATCATAAGTTGAAGTTCCTCTTCCAATTTCATCTAAGATAATAAGTGAGTTCTCAGTGGCGTGACGAATAATTTCTGCGGTCTCACTCATCTCCACCATAAAAGTAGATTGGCCTTTAATGATATCGTCGCTAGCACCAAGTCTTGAGAACAAGTAATCAACCAGACCTAGTTCTGCAGACTGGGCCGGAACAAATGATCCTACCTGAGTGAGAAATTGGATAATGGCCATCTCACGCATGACAGTGGTTTTACCGGCCATATTGGGACCGGTGATCAGGCCAAAATATTTCTCTTCGTCTAATATCAGATCGTGGCAGACAAATTGGTCTTGGATATTAGATTTAATAAGAGGGTGCCAAGCTTGTTTAATATTAAGTAATTTGGTGGACACAATCTTTGGTTTAGTGAAATCTTCTTGCAGCGCTACCCAGGCAAAACTTTGCATCACATCGAGCATAGCAATGGCATTGGCTAATTCCATAATGAGAGTTGAATCATTTTCAATTTCTGTCACAAGAGTATTGAAAATTTTTCGCTCAAGCTTGAGGAGCTTATCTTGAGCACAAACCATTTCTCTTTCAAACTCGGCTAGCTCATCTGTTTGGTAGCGCTCACTGTTGACCAGAGTCTGTCTGCGCACAAAGTCTTTGGGAACTTTGCTCACATGGGATTTACTCACTTCAATGAAATAACCAGCAACGTTATTATTTTTAATCTTTAAATTATTAATACCCGTTTTTTTTCTATACTTTGTTTCCAGTTCAATAAGAGCATCTGTGGCATTGGTGCAAAGTTTAAACAGCTGATCTCTTTTTTTGGAACACCCTGCTTTGATGAGGTTTCCTTTCTCAAGGTTTGCTCCCACTTCATCATTAATGGTCTTTGCTATTTTTTTCGATAAGCTTGCTAAGAGCTCTAAATCTTTTTTGGACAACTTCGCAAGAAGTCCTTTGGGAAAACCTTTGAGTTCTTTCTTTACCTCAAGATAAGTGTCTATAGCATTGGCCAAATTAATAAGGTCAGAACCATTCACTTTTTTAGTCGCCACCTTGGCCATAATACGATCGATATCTCTGACTTCGTAAAGTTTAGCACGCAGCTCTTTATGTCCATCAAAGCGCTCTAGAAAATATTCAATGCCAGCAAACCTGTTTTGAATATCCGCTTCAGAGCGAAGAGGACTTTGCAGAACTGCTTTTAACTTTCTCGTTCCCATAGAAGTCTGACAGTGATCTAGAAAGCCAAGAAGAGAATCCTTATACGTCTCTCTTGATTTGGGAAAAATTTCTAGACCTATAAGAGTGGGATAAGAAACTTTCATGGCCTCTTCATTATTAACAATAGCAAAAGGTCTAATATGGGAGAGTGATTCTAAACCTTGAGTCGAATAGATATAATAACTTAAGGCCCCAATCGCTGGAATGATACCTGGATTGAGTTTAATCACTTGGTCACGTTTATAAGTGGGTATGATTTTTTCGATATAAATAGCTGAGAATTTTTCAGCAAAATATTCATGAGATAAATAAGTCTGTAGGACCGCAGCACTTGATAGATATTCAGCTAGTTTTGGTTCTGCGTCCCATTGACCCATAAAAGAGATAAGCTCTTTGGGAGCGTAGATCATAAGTTTTTCAATCACATCATCCATGGAAGAGAGGGCCAGACCAAAAAAATCTCCCGTGGTGTAATCGATAAAAACCGCATAATAAGTGTCAGCTTCTTTTGACAAGCAAGCCATATAGGAGTGAGATTTAGTTTCACTTTTATCTAAATCATAGGGCATACCAGGAGAGACCACTTGCGTGACTGCTCGCTTAACTATACCTTTAGCTTCTTTTGGATCTTCTACTTGTTCACAGATGGCTACTTTATGACCTTGCATCGTGATACGATCAATATAGGTATTCGCAGCGTGATGAGGAATCCCTGACATAGGAATAGGGAAGTCACCAATTTTTCCTCGATGGGTTAAAGAAATGTTGAGGAGTTTAGAAGCGAGCCTCGCATCTTCGAAAAATAATTCGTAAAAATCACCCATGCGAAACATCAGTAAAATGTCTTGGTACTCTTTTTTTATCTGATAGTATTGCTCCATCATAGGAGTGAGTTTGGTGCCACTTTCAATGATCATTTCCAAAGTGCCAAGTGTGGAATTATTTGTCATTTATGTCCCTGCGTACGAATTCTTATGTATAATGTGTGTAATAAATAAATATCATAAGTGGAGAAAACACGTCAAAATTGCCCCATGCACAATAAAAAATCTTTAGCGACAATATTTATTTTTATTTTGCTCAGTTGTTGGGTGATGTATATCTCACTTTCAGCTGACACCAGAAAACTGAATAATGAGGTGGTCGCAGAGGCGAAAATGGAAGAGATCTCTGAATTCGATGAAGTTCATTATTTTAGGTCTACCGCTAAAAAACCGGACTTTGAGTTAACTTCCCAGTCACTTGAGATCATCAACCAAAACTTAATGAAATTTATTGAGCCGCAAGGGGTGCTTTTCCAAGCTGACCGTAGCTTAAAATATTCCGCAAAGCGCGGGAATATGAATCAAAAAAAGCAATTTCTGACTTTAAGTGGAGATGTTTCACTCAAGGATAAATTATCAGATTATAAAAGCGAAAAACTTACTTATGACGGCCAAAAGAAACTTATGCATGCTTCTGGTGGAATTAATTCAGAGATCATAGATGAAAAAACCAGAGATATTATCAAAATCAGCTCAGAGTATATGAGTTCAGATTTAAATTCTGAAATTGCAGTCTTCACTGGGGACGTTAAAGGACAAATCCAACGCAGACGTAGATATGAAGGTGGGGTTAAGTTTCAATCAGAATTAATGGCTTTTAACTCACCGAAATCACAGATATCACTCGATAACTATGTGGAAATTCGACGAAATAACTATTATTTAACTGCTGGTAGGGCGGAGATATTTTTGGAGAACTTTAATAAAAAGCTCAAGTATTACACCCTATATGACGATGTGAAACTAGAGGAGAGGATAAATCTCCCATCAGGGAAAAGCCAATTAAGAAGGGCTTTCGCTGAAAAGCTAGAGGCGAGGCAAAGAGAAGGGAAAGTCATTCTCACCGGAGCCCCTCGAGTAGAGCAAGGCAAAGATATTATTAAAGGATATCAAATAACCTTGAAAGAAAATGTTGAGCTCGTTGAAGTGGATGATGCCAAATCGAGTTTTAGCATTAAGAGGAAAAAAGATGATTGAAGGAAGTTTTCAAGCAAGAGAACTTAAAAAAATTTACGGACCAAGAACGGTTGTTAAAAGCGTGAGTATTGATGTGAGTCGCGGTGAAGTGGTGGGTCTATTGGGGCCCAACGGTGCTGGTAAGACAACATCTTTTTATATGATGGTAGGTCTCGTTAAAACTGATAACGGAGTTATTGAGCTTAACGGAGAAGATATAACTAAACTTCCCTTGCATGAAAGAGCAAAGAAAGGAATTGGTTATCTTCCACAAGAAGCTTCGGTGTTTAGAGAACTCAGTGTTGAAGAAAATATTTATTCAGTGCTAGAGATACGAAACCTCTTTAAAAATGAAAAAATGAATTCGCTTGAGCGATTAATAAAGGAGTTTGGATTAAATCATATTAGAACATCGAAAGGACGAGAGCTCTCTGGGGGAGAACGCCGCAGAGTAGAAATAGCGAGATGTTTGGCCCTTGACCCTATCTTTGTTTTACTTGATGAACCATTTGCTGGAGTCGATCCCCTTGCAGTAAGTGATATCCAAAAAATTATAAGGGATTTAAAAGCGAGAAATATCGGCGTTTTGATTACGGATCACAACGTGCGAGAAACACTCGGGATAGTAGATAGAGCTTTTATCATGAGTGCGGGAGAGTTACTTGTGAGCGGAACCCCTGATGAAATAGTGGATTCTGAAATTGCTCGAAAATTTTATCTCGGTGAAGAATTTAAAATGTAGTTTATTCACTCATGAAGAGCTGAATGTTTTATCAAATGGAATTGGGTTAGAAATAAATATTTTCAAATAATAATTTGAAAAGTGCGGAGTAATTGTTATGGCCCAAAAAATGTCATTAAATCTAAAGCAAAGTCAGAACTTAGTTATCACGCCCCAGCTGCGGCAGGCGATTAAGCTCTTAACTTTGACTCACTTGCAGATGACTCAAGAGATTGCCAAAGAGATGGTTGAAAATCCTATGCTAGAAGAATCTGAGAGCATGAGCACTCGGGAAGAAATAGCAAAAGATGAGCGCGGCACTAAAGAAGCGCAGTCAGATGACTTTTCCGGTCCTGAGATTGTCGATAAAGGAAAAGATGATTTTGATTGGGATAAATATGCTGACTCTTTTAACTCAACCTCATCCACTCCCTATACCAAAGAGAGTTTCTCAAAAGACGATGCTCCCAATTATGAAAACATGGTTTCTCGTGGAGACACCTTACAAGAGCATCTTGAGTGGCAACTTCGAATGGAAGAATTATCTGAAGACGAACTCAACTTTGCTCTCAGTATCATTCACAATATTAACGACGAAGGTTATCTAGATGAGAATATAGAAGAGCTTATCGCCAAGGGAAAACTCGAACGTGACCTTGCTTTGGATATGCTGCATTTAATTCAGAACTTTGACCCCGTCGGATGTGCGGCTAGAGATCTGCGAGAATGTTTGCTTATCCAGGCCTATGCTCTTCCAGATCATGTCCCTTTGGTAGAGTTGCTGATAAAAAACCATTTGGATGACCTTATCCAAAAAGATTTTAAAAAGATTTCTAAAGACACAGGAATTGATATCAATCGTATTAAGGATGCTGAGTATATACTTCACTCCTTAAACCCCAAACCAGGGCGCACAGTTTCAGCGGAAGCTACTCAATATGTTATCCCAGATATTTATATCAAAGATATCGGCGGAGAGTTTGTAGTTAAGCTCAATGATGAAGGAGTGCCAAAACTAAAAATTAATAATCTGTATAAAAAACTTATCAAGCAAGAAGGAAAAACTCCTGCCAATGATGAAGCGTCTGAATACGTTCAAGAAAAGTTAAGAGCCGCTTTATGGCTAATTAAGTCTATTGAAAATAGGCAGAAAACGATTGAGAAAGTGACAAACGCAATTCTTAAAAACCAACCAGAGTTTTTCAAAAAAGGTGCGGCTCACTTAAAGCCGATGATTCTTAAAGATATCGCCAATGAAATTGGTGTGCATGAATCCACCGTCTCAAGAGTGACAAAAGATAAATATGTGCACACTCCTTTGGGAACCTTTGAGTTGAAGTACTTTTTCAATGCCGGAATTGGCGGCAAGAACGGTGGTATTGATATTGCCAATGAGAGCTTAAAACTCAAGATTAAAGAGTTAATTGATAATGAAGATAAAAAGAAACCACTGTCGGATCAAAAAATAGCGGACATACTAAGTAAGTCTGACATCAAGGTTGCCAGGAGAACTATTGCTAAGTACCGAGAAGCATTGAATATTTTATCTTCATCCAAGCGTAAACAAAAAAGCTAGAGGGTTAAGATAACTTCAAAAAGTTATAAAATAATAGGAATCTTTTAACTCACTTAGAGTTTATTCCGATGTATAATGAAGCACTAAACCAAAAAAGGAAAAGAGGTTTATTTATGAAAATTACTAGTACGTTTAAACACCTTGAACACACAGAAGCGCTTGATCAAAAAATCCAAGCGAAATCTCAAAAACTTAAAAAGTATTTTGAGGGAAATTTTGAAGTTCAATGGACGTGTTTTGTGAGAGATGACGGTGCTCATTGCGCAGAGATTAAACTGCTAGGTCCTAGTTTTGAATATCACGCAAGTGCTCATTCAGATGTTCTGTATAAGACGCTAGACTTGGCGATTAATAAAATTGAAAAGCAAGTCCACAAGAAAAAAGATAAGTGGAAAAATAGAATCTCAAAAAAACATGCACCTTCGGTTAAGGATCAACAAGTATCTCAATCAGAATGGGATGAAAAGTATTGGGAAGCAAAAGAAGAAGAACACAAAGCATCTTAAAATAGAGCCCCTCTTACGAGGGGCTTTTTTTTTAGTCTTCGCACATAATTCTATTGCTAATGAATCGCTCACAAATCAGAAAACCATTTATTTCTAATTTATCTTGAGACAAATCGAGAATATAAGACCTTGATCCTGCAGAAGAATCAAGTTCAAACTTAGAACCATCATTTTTTCTAATAACTATTTTTTTAGCACTGGTGGTTTTGCTTGACCAAAATCCAGCTCTATCACCAAGCCTGCAACCTCTATTCTCGTTCGTCTCAATGATGAGATCTTCAAGAATTTCTATATTGTGCTCTCTGCGATCTAGTATGATTTTAGTTTGCTTGCAGCCGTTTTGATTATCACCACAGCTTTGTTTTGTTATTGAGAGTTCATTATTCATATGACCACTGTTCATCACAATTGTCCCTTTGCTATTGGTACAAGTCGTTTGGAAAAAAGAAGCCTGAGCGGATAAGGTTGTGAAAGTGATAAGTGTCATTATAAGTGTTTTCATTTTATTCTCCTTAAAATTATTTAAAGTTTTGGTTAATTATGGATTAACGACTGACCCGCTAAAAAGAACGGCCTGTGTGTTTCTATCGACAATGGCAAACATAAACGGTCGATCAAGAATAATATTCTTCTGAACTCCAGGTCCTACACTCGTCGCTCTTACTCCACCGATGACAGTGACAGCAGCAGCTTTAATGCCTTTTTCATCGAGTTCGATTTTAGTGTTTTGTTTAATCAATCCCACTTTAGAAGGAAGTGATCCATGCGTTGCCATTTGACTAAAATCAGCTCGATCTAAGAAGAGATCATTAAGACCCATTTCAAGGGTTAATTTTTCATAAGCTTGCATTGAAACGGAATAATCAAAGCTAAACTTAGGCATGATAACTTTGGCGTTTAATGATTCGCTTCTTGAAACAAGGGCAGGAAGAGTTAGCTTTTTAATTTCTGATTGAAAAAAATCAAGTTGACTCTTTTTAAGCTCTTTTCCCTGTTTAGGAAGATAAGCAACAAAGGCTAAATCAGTTCCCTCTTGATCAGAGTTGAGCTTCATGGCCACCATTTCGCTTTCATCTTCGAGTTCCATATAGTTTACAAACTGAGTTGAAGCCATCATCTTTGGAACGGTTCGCTCTCCATTGGCGAGAGTGAAAACAGGAGCACTACGAGTGAGTTCATAAAAACGCTCAGACCATGAGGCTTCCATATAAGTCGCATTCATCACCATCCAAAGCATATCTTTCATCTCTGAATGTTTAATAATTTTTTTAACCAGACCATTGGTATTGTCTTCGGCCCATTTATTGACTGTTGCTACTGAAGCTTCATCATTAAAGTTAAGAACCTGATGTTCAGCGTGATAAAAAGTTTTGGCCGTATCGATAAACTCAGGACTAAAACTGTACTGACCACCATTTGGAAAATAAGTTGTTCTCCAAATACTATTGTTTGTAGTGATGACAGCAGGATTTAAATAGAGTGACCTTGTAGTGAGATCAACTCTTTGTTGTTCGGTAAAATTGATTGCATTTCGCATAACAAGATTTGATTCGTTAAGGTGTTCAATGCTTGTATCTAAATAATCCTCTAAAGTTGTTCGTGTCCACCCAGCACTTCCGTTTGCCACGATTGAAAGGGCTTGTTGGAGTGAAGTTCCTGAGATCATAAAGTTCTCAGTTTTATCGGTTGTTTTTATAATAGATGTGGCTAACTTTTCTCCTAGAAAGTTGTTGGTCCTAACTGCTTCATCTGTGGCAGAGAAAGCAGAGCTTAAAGTTAAGGTGGTTGTGGTGAGTAAGGTTAATAATTGTTTTTTCATAGTACACTCCTACGGGTTAGGTTAATTCTGAGTTAAAGATACTGTAGTTGAGTGCTCGGGAATAGATTTAGTTAATATAATTCCATGCTTAGAATTAATTATTTTATAAACTTAAGTGGTTTAAGTGTCTGAATATTCATTTATACCTATAGGCTATGGAAAAATTACAATTCATATAAAGAAAATACTGCAGCGCGTAAGATTGTGTTAAATCATATAATATAAAACTTATTTATCAGGAGAATATCTATGAAATTAACCTACGCTGCATTGTCTTTCATTTTAAGCTTGAGTGCTTTTGCTAATGACATGGGAAATCTTGAGAAAGTGAATAAGAAAAAGGCAAAGGTCATTATAAATGAAGTGCTAAAAAATATTTCTGCTAAAAAAGAAGTGGTTTGTTACAATAATATTAATCAAACTGCTCATCAAAACTCACCGACTCTCGCTAGCGCCCAGTTGGCCAAAACAATTAAACTAAAACGTGGAAACATGTATGTTGATAAATCCAATAAATTAAAAACCAATATTTTAATTACAACAAAATATCCTTTTGGATCACAAGATATTGAGATCGACCTAAGTGAAGATCATACTGAGGTCCTTAGTTATAGAATTACCAACTATAGACATTCTCAAAGCCAAGTTAATACGGGAACTATTCTCGAGCCGGTTTATGAAATGCCAAGAGTTACAGGAGTTAAGAAACTCAAAGATCTTATTTGTGAGTTTAAATAAATGCCAGCATTTTTATTGTCACTTATAATGCCGCTGGCTTTTTCAGCTGAACTTCCTGAAAATCCAGCGGACTCAGTTAAAAAAGCTACCTCTCTTTTAATTGAGCAAGAGCTTCAGTGTGAAACTGTAACTGATTGTGTGTTGATTCCAGTAGGAGCCAGACCATGTGGTGGTATTGATAAATATCTCATCACTTCAAAAAATCACACAAAAATGGAGCAAATCAAAAAGTTATCTGAGCTTTCAACTGAATTGGAAAAAGATTATATTGTTGAGAATGCACTCTATGGTATTTGTCTTCCACCTACAGTTCCTATGACGGCGTGTATGAATGAAAAATGCGTCGAGATATTAGAAAAGGTCAAAAAATAAATGAAACTCATAATGGTGCTCTCTATTTTTTTATCTTTTGGGTTATTTGCTCAGGATGAGCTTTCAATCAGTGGCGCTGATCCCAATAATGGAAAATCAAAAATTCTAACTGCTTTACAAGAAGCGAGTGCAGAATGTTTTCGTTCTGATTATAGTGGGGGGATTTTTTATCTAACCAGTGATCAACTCGTAAATCATTTTAAAATAGGTGAGCGTAATATCATTCTCAATACGGATACAGCTGAGCCCTACGCCATTACTGAATACTGGTGGGATCAAAATTACGTAAGAACTGATTTTTATTTTCATAAGAATTTAAAAACCATTCGAGCGTTTAGAGATATCAGGGCTATCTCAGAAGAGAGTCCTATTAGCACGGGCATGCTCGCGCCTATTGATGAAATTAATCGTGGAAGTGTTTATGTTCAAATGGATATCACTTGCTATATGGTTTATAACTAAAAAGTCTCTTGTGTAATTTTATTCAAATTTAGTTCTCTTTATAGACTGTTCTCGTTTAAGTTCTTAAACTATTTTCGAATCAAGGGAGCCTCTATGAAATCAGTATTACTTATTTTTTCACTTATATCTTTTGCCGTATTTAGTGCTCCTGAAAACCCGGTCGGTCCACTCTTAGAAAGTATGAAGCTTATTTCTAATCAAGATCTAAGTTGTTCCACTGAAAAAGAGTGTGGTGTTTTGGCCATAGGTGATCAAGCTTGTGGGGGACCAACCAGCTATCTCATTGTCTCAAATAATAATCCTCAACTACCGCTTCTAACTGAAATGGCATTTATGTCTAAGAAAGTTGAAGAGCAATATAATGAACAATATGACATTGTCTCGACATGTATCCTATTGGCCAAGCCAGAATTTGAATGCCAATCAAATATATGTGTTCGCACTCGATAACCGACCGTCTTACTCGAGAACTGTTTTTGTATTTGTTTGCTAGACGTTAACAACTAAAGTCATTATACTTAATTTTATGAAGGGATTAATTGGTTTAGCATTCATGGCCCTGGCCGGTGTGCTTATTATTAAGTTTATTCAAGCAGTTAAAGTAGGCGATAGGCTCCAGCGCAAAAACTGGCATTATCGCAAAGATGGTTTTGTCTTTTATATCCTACTTTTTATCTTCGGTTTTTTCATGCTACTGGGACAATTCTTAGGTTCCGGTCCATGGTGGTAAGACACATCTAATAATCTCTTACACTTATAGCCTTTCTATGAATCATGATATACTATATGGGATGATAATGTTTTCTAGGAAGGAGAAACAATGAAATATCTAAGTCTAAATATCACTGTAAAATTATTAGCTGCTTTTTTCTTGGCCATGATGGTGTATTTACAAACGAACTAATTTTTAATTATCAGTTAAATTTCCGTACAATCCTGCTCCCGGAGATCCTCTAAAAAATTTAATTAAACCCTCGGCATTTCCATGTCGATTGAGTGCTGTCTCAACTGAGTCTCTAAAACTTTCTTGCGTATTATTTAAACTTCTATTCTCTAAATTTTGAGCGACAAATCTAATCCCCACACTCGTGTCGATTTTTGAAACTTTCACGATGGCGTTTGAATTTTTATCGCGAATATAAAAATAGCGTTTACTTGGATCTTGAATGATACGAATCAATTCTTCTTCTTGTATTTGATAATCTCGAGAACCAAATTCTGCAAATAGCGTGTTGATATCTCCGTCGACTTCAACAACACTTTCCCCTTCACTTGTCTCAGATACATTCACTCCTGCTGGACCATCAGCTAGAGGTTGTCCTGTGCTTGAAGCCGCTGGCCCTCGACCATTACCTGCGCCTGCTCTATTTCTGTTTTCAATACTTCCCCCATTTCGAGCAAGTTCACGATCTTCCAAAGCTCTATTACGTCCACCTAGATCTGGATTAACATCGTATTGTTCCCCGAAGTCTATGTCTGGAAGTGGGGAAGGGGTGGCAGAATTATTTCCGGTGAATTGTGGAGAGTCACTTCCAGATGAACCTCTATTTTGAGAACCTAGCACCCGTCCACTTAAAAGTTCATTTAAATTATCCTCGCGAGTTCTCCTAGGAGTTTGTCCCGCTTGAGTTCCTCTTTGATTATTTCTGGTGATTCGATTTCTAATCTCTTCACGCAACGCTTGCATATTTCTTTGAATTTCATCTGAGTTTGTCGTAGTCACGGAGCGATTAAAATCAGCATTCGCATTTCCACTTGTCCCAGACACTGAGCCAGCATTTCCAAAGCTAGGTCGGTCACTTCGACTGCCAGCATTTTGAGATCCTGCATAGGCGACACCATTCTCGGTGCTACCTGCGGGACTTCTCCCCACACTTCTTCGATTCTCTCTCGTTTGCTCACCCGATGGGGGAGGTGTTGTTCCTGCGGTGGTTGGTTGAGTGGTAGTTTCTACTGGTTCCCCAAGATAGGCAGACACAAGTGCAGAGTTAGTTGTATCACCTGCAAAAATCCTTTCTGGATTATTATTGCTTGCAGCTATTTCATCAGAGTACATCGCCTCAAATGTTCTTATAAACATACAGTCCGCAGAGATACTGTCAGTACAATTATTTCTTTCTGTTATTGAAAGTGCTTCGCCACTATCTCCCGAGTCAGCTGTTGTTGGAGGAGGAGTGAGGCTGTTGCAGATGAGTTCGGCTTGTCTCACGATTGAAGCTTGATATTGGTCTTGGACTGCTGCATCTAAATTTCTAGCTGCTCTTAAATTTTCAGGCAAAATATCTCTTATACTACTAAGAACTTTATCAGGACTATCTTTATTTTCACAGTAAAGTACTAACTCTCTATTATAATCATAATCATGAGCAGGTACTTGTGGAAAAAGTTTATAACCAGCTTGAGATTGGATTGATTTAAATTCTTCAAAGTTATCTGGCAGTAAATTCAAAGGTGAATTATCCTCTCTATTGGGGCAAAAGATTTTTTTGAATTGAGCTTTTTGAGAATTACACTTGTTTAGAATCTTTGCTTTAAGATTATTTTTTACTAAATCTGAATTTACTAAATTTTGAATTGAATCTGATGAAAAATTATTTTCTCTTAGTTGATTTAAGTAAGTTGGATTATATAAGATTTCATTAAGTATTGGGTTTGAGGATATTAGTTGTCTGAAAAATAAATCCACCTCTTCATCTCTTCCTACTTGAGACGATTGATTACTAAATGCTAGCTCTATTATGTCTTTCAGGTTTTTAATATCTCTTACGTTGTCTGTATTGGATACACTATTTAAATTTAATGAATTCATTAAGGATTCGAATTGAATTACAGTTGAATTTAATCCTATCCTATAAATACTTCTATCTGTTAAGCCACATGAATTGTTGTTTGTATTTTCAAGCCTACTATTTTGAATTGGAGGATCTATGAAAGCAGGTGTTTGAAAATTGTTTGTGGATACGCTATTCTTTACATAATTTTTAAACTGTTCACGCATTTGGTTACGATAATTTTCTTCAGTATTACTTAAACTTGGAAAATTTTCACAATCGGGGGTTAAGGCATCAATATTACAAGTTTGACCTATACTCACATCATTTTCAAACTCAGGGTGATTCTGGATAACCAATAAGCTGTTTGCAACATCCATAAAAGAGAGTTTTAATCTTTCAATGGAGGCTTCTTTGAGTTTTTGAACTTGAGGTGTACTTAAAGTTGGAATTCCAAAACTTTCCTTGTATTCCTGAGCACACTCACAAGCACCTTGGCTTCTATCTGTTGATTCCTCGGTTGATAACATTTGGCATGTACCAGTTACGCGTTCCAAAGCATCAGTTAATTCACCATTTGCTTGTATTATTTCAGTATTATAATTACAAGAAAAAGCTTCAAAGGAGAATATAAGTGCTATAACTATAATCTTCATACGTCTCTAGCGTTCAAAGCTCCAAAGTTGTTAACGAGATGATGCCTAAGTCTGAAGATTTCATTAATGTCATAATGTTCATGCTGGCTGCTATCCTCTAATATACCCTCGATATAATCGAGGACCGTCTCTTCTTCTCCGTTTACAACTTGAACGGCATTTACATTTACAGTTTGCCCATCATCTGGAGCGAGTAGAAACTCATTAAAAACTAGACCATCCATGTTCATATCAATGACTCTTTTCATAAATTGTTGAGGTGTTCGTAAATGTGGTTTAACTAAAGAACTATTTTCACATATTATTGAGTCAGCATTTTGATTCCATAACTCAAAAATTTGATTTTTATAATTTGGAGTATTTCTATTTATGTTGAGGTGTCTTAAAAAAACATCCTCAATTCTAAGATGAGCGTCTTCGTGGCCGTAATTTAATTCGAGTGAACGGCAGATACCATTTGAAAGACTTCTAAGTTCTTCACTCTGAACTGCCCCAGCAATTTGAGCTACATCATCAAATGAACCGGGACTACCTGGAAGATCTGGATCACAATCACAGCCAAGGTCAGCGTTACGTGCATGAACACTGATGGATAGGAGAATTAAAAGAAAAACTGAACAATTCCTCATACTTGTTGCCTTTCGATGTAGAATAAAGTTTTTTGATTTATCGGGTACTTGAGACAAAAGCTTTATGTATTTAAGTTGTTTTTGATTATTAAGAATTCTCTAAATGTAGAATGTTAACAAGAAATCAGGCACTTAGGGGAGGGTACATATAAAATCTTCACTTCCAATTGTGAAAAATATACTACATGGCATAATCGTGTATTGCTTTAAATGAATTCATCAACGCTAGGCTAATAATCTAAAAGGTGAAACGGGTTAGCGAAAATATAATTACAAAGAAAAATAAGAAGGCACATTTCTTTAAAGGAGTAAGTATGAGTTTAAGAAAAATTATAGCTCTTAAAACAACTATTTTATCAGCATTTACTGCAGGAAATGTTTATTCAAGCACCGTGGATGATATTAATGGAAAATCTACATTAAATTTTATTGAAATGCAGGATATATCTCGTGATGTAAGTGAAAGAATTAAAATCATAAATACTCTAGACTTATCTTCAATGACTGAGTCTGAAAAAGAATCACTCATAATTGAACTATTAGAATCTAATAAAAAAACTATCGAATTGATCGAAAACACTGAAATTGATTTAAAGGATTATCGAGATGAAGTTGGTTCTCATAGTTTTAGCATGTAGCCTTTGCTGCTTTGGAAAGTCTGAGAAAATAATGAAGAAAGAATTGAACATATTTTTAGCTGAAAGCGACCTTGCTCCCTACCACATTCATTCTCCCGGTAATATTCTAGCAAACATTAATCTTATGGTTTTAGGACAACTAATTAAGTCTAAAGATGGTTTTGAGCTTGAGCCAGACATTTTAGAAAAGTTTTATTATGATTTCAATACAGACACCTATTTATTAAAATTGAGAAAAGGTCTTGTCTTCCACAATGGAAGAAAGGCAACCAGTAAAGATCTAGAGTTCTCTCTTGTACGAGGCTTCTACTCCTCAGATAGGAGCTTCTTTCATACATATTTGGGAAATATTCTAGGCGTTAGAAGAATAAAAAAAGGTGACACTTTCGTATCAGGAGCGATCGAGGGTATTAAAGTCATTGATGAATTAACTCTCAAAGTGAAACTTGTAGGCCCTAACCCTTCTTTTTTTCATTCTTTAACAGCACCTTATTTCTCGTTAGTACCTAGAGAAGAATTGAAAAATGATTATTTAAGCTGGAAAGATGTACCCATTGGTGTAGGAAACTATAAAGTTAAGAGCGGCTTCGATGGTACAAAAACTGTGTTGGAGGGCTACAAAAAGAATGCTGCCTTTGAGATTGTAACACTATATTCGAAACTGAAGGATAATGTTAGCTATGACATATCATTTGAGAGAATTAATGACTACAAAACCTATTACTCACGACTTCCTATATGTGTAAGGCTTTTGGAATTTTCTAACAAGCATCCTTTATCTCAAGATAAACGGTTTAAATTGGTTATAAAAGAGCTAATTCGACAGGTAGATTTTGAAGATAATACGAAACTCGCGACTAAAACAAGTGATCTTCTCCCTAGTCACTTTTGGGGACGAGTTGAAAATAACGATAAAAAATTTGATTTAGAAAAAAACTTGAAGGAATTAGAGCTAAAAAAATTGGATGTTATTGTTTATTCAGGTAGTAAACTGAATGATAAGCACCTTTTTTATATATCAAAGCTTAAGAAATTATTTAAAAAATATAAAATTGAACTTAACTTTATACCTAATCAAGAAAAGTTTGTTTCATCCTCAACTGCATCTCAATATCCTCTTCGGTTTCAAGGTATTGTCTCTGATTACGTTGATCCATTAATAATGTTTTCTGCTTATCGAAAAATAGGACATAATCTTCATTTTTCACCTAGTGATGAATTGATTGATAAATATGAAAACCTTTACCTAAATGCTGAAAACTCTAAAACTTTTGAGCAGAGACTTAAGTCCGTTAGAGAACTAAATACATATTCTAAAGATATTGTTCTTAATGTGCCTATCGCCGAAGAGAAGATGATTTATTATATAAACAGAAAAACAGTAAAGTCATTAGGTAAACAAGTAAATCCTCTAACTATAAACATTCAGAATATTGAAGTAAATTAATGGCAATTTGGAGAGGGAAGTATATAACTGGGGCTGAAGGCACTTCATTCTGCCTCGGAGTTGCAAAAGAACAAGATCAAAAATCTATAAAATTAGTTAATCATCGATTAAAAACAAACTACGAGAACTATCAACCTTGGATGTCTCATGTAAACGACATCGATAATATGAGAACTCTAAGTTGTTTGAAGCTAGAAAAAGACTTTATGCTTGATGAGAACTCTATCAAAAAATTAGACGAAACCTTGAGTATTAATGGTCAAAATTTAAAGAGAGTACATGCGGCAAGTAATGGAAAAATCGGAGTATTAACTGTTTGTGATTCAAAATTTGATGATCACAAAGCTAAACTCGAGATCGTGCTGGACACAATAAAAGAAAAAGCCCCCTCGTTTTATATTCGACTCAAGAATCTTGTTTCTCAAATTGTTCTACAAACTTCTACAGATGAGCAGTTTTCCCTCAGAACTGATGGAACTGGTCTAAGCTCTTTTAATTATAGAAGGGGAGTTTTTATTTCTATACCAAGTTCAAAGTATTGGGAAGTAGAATTAATATTAAATCTGTGGCATGAATGTGGCCATCAGGCTTTAATAACGCTTCAGTTGATTGATTCTCTTGTAGTTGACTCTCATTTCGAGAAAATATATTCAGTTATTAGAAAGACAGATAGACCAGTTATTTTAAGCTTTCATGCCGTTGTGGCAATTGCATACATGGTGGAGTTTCTCATTGAGAATAAGAAATGGCTTAGTAAGTTATCAAATCCTACATTTATTGAGATGAAAATCCAGACTCATTCACAAGCTTTAATAGATGGCTTAGAAAAAATGAAAAAAATTAGATTATCCAGTTTTGGGAATGATATTTATAAAGAGCTGTTAGGTTTATATCTATATCAGGACTTAAAAAAATGAAAGAAAGAAGTCTGTTGTCAGAATTAAATTTAACTACGACTAAGATTTTGCGATCAATTATAATTCCTTTCTTTGTCATTTTATTTGTATTTCTTCTCTCACTATCAGTCTTTTTTATATATCAAACTAGTGAAGTCATAAAAAACAATTATTCAAAAAATATCAAGTACTGGCTAATTGTTGGAGATACCTTTCAAATCCAAAGAGCCATTAAGAATTTTAATAACGACAATGAAGACTGGAAAATGACCTTGAAATATTTAGGGTATAGCTATCCTGAAGAGAGTCCATGGAAAACTTCTTTATATATTTCAATAGACAAAATGATAGATGTTCAGGATCGACCAGCAACTTTAACGTTATCGACAAAATATCCATTTGCAGTTGTAGTATCAATGAGTAGTGTTTTAATAATTCTGTTAGCATTAATATTTCTGCCTTTAAAAAAGTCGGTGAATAATATAATCAATGAATTTAAGGGACCATTAGATATCTTTGTGGAACGTATTGCGACAGCAACAAATTATAATAATAAGTTAAAAAATGACTACAAGTTTAAAGAGCTTAATAAAATCAATGATTCATTAATTGAGATGTCTAGCAGGATCGAAAAGCAGCAGAGGGAAATTGAAGATATAGAAAAAGATGCTTACAAAACTGATGTCATAAAAGAAATCTCACACGATTTAAGATCTCCGATAGATGTTCAAAAGATGTTGTTTGAAGGAGCGAGTGACAAACTAGATGAGGAAGAACAAGCATTGTTTAGTGAAACGATAACTCGCTTAGAGAAAATAATTGATCGTGTTTTGCTTTCCCATAGAGATGGTCTACTTCCATATAACACTAAGTTAATCAATAACCTAGTAGACCTAAAGTTGAAGGAAAAGAAGCTCATAGGTGTTAAGGTTTCTGTCGATATCACTGAAGAAACATTAATGTTGAACAAAGACCGATTTGAAAGTTCTTTGTCAAATATAATTAATAATTCTCTCGAAGCTGATTCTAAGCGCATAACTATTGTTGGAAAAAAACTTGGTTCTGAATATGTGATCATTATTCAAGATGATGGTCATGGTATGTCCAGTGAGTTGTTAAAAAATGTTGGGCAAAAAGGTTTCACTTTTGGAAAGGTACACGGCAATGGATTAGGGCTTTATTCTTTAAAGAGATCAATAGAAGGAATGGGTGGGACCGTTATAATAAATTCGAAACAGTATCATGGTACATCCATTGAGATACACCTTCCACTATTTCGCTCATGATTTATTAGCAGGGCTAATATTTTTAGTTCGGCTCAATATATAAAGATAAGGAGTTTTATGAAGCCTACTTTTCTGCTTATCCACGGTGGACCAGGCTTTGATCAAAGTTATTTCTACCCGTATATGAATTTCTTAAAGAGGTACTTTGAACTCCATTCTTATAATTTAGGCTCAATTTTAACGAAATATAGCCTAGAAGGTCTAGTTGCAGAGTTAGGTGATCATATTTCACAATTTAAGAGAAATAGTAAAAAAGTTTATTTATTCGCACATTCATTTTCTTCGATTTTAACACTTAAATTAAATCAAGATATTTTGAATAAAGTTGATAAAATAATATTAAGCAACTGGGTTTACGATCATAAGTGGATTTCTATCTTTTATAAACAATTCCCACAGTATAAAGGTTTAAGTTTTAATAGTTTAAAAGAAATGACTTTGTTTTATAACAGTGTTTATTTCGAGAATACAGTCGATGGTGCAAAAGTTTTGGAAAGAATTAAATATAATGACAAACTTCAAAAGAGTGTTGCGGGAGTTTACACTAAAGAATTATCACTCGATGTTTCACTGCAATTAAACTCACACAAAATTATAAGTATATCGGCGGATAAGGATAAGATCACACCTGACACTTATATTCAAATTGCTAATTTAAAATATAAGCTTGAAAAAATACGTATTGACAATTCTAGCCATTTTCCATTCATAGATCAACCCAAAGTATTTGAAGAGAAGCTACTAAGTACGTTAGGAAAATAAGCACTATTGTCTTATAGCTAACTTAGTTTAGAATAAACATATCATCGGAGATTTTATGTTTAAGTTATTCTATATATTCAGTACAATTTTATGTCTTAATTCACACGCCCAAGAACTCGAACCCATTATTCATTCTTCCAAGCAAGATACGCCGGCTCTGAAAATGTCCCATTCATTTAATACGGTAGAGCAGGATGAGATTGAGAATCAAGGTTATTTGCGTGCTCCGGAGGTTTTGAATCAGGTGCCCGGTGTGGAGATGGTGCAAAGTGGAGTTGTCGGTGGTGTGAGTTCAATTTTTATTCGGGGAGCTGAGGCGAGGCATACGGTGATTTTGATTGACGGCGTGCGAGTCTATGATCCATCTAGTCCTGATCGACAATTTAATACGGCGTTGTTGAATACACTTGATATTGAGAAGATTGAGGTTTTAAAAGGGGCGCAGGGTGTGCTCTATGGAACGAATGCCATTGGAGGTGTCATTAATATCATCACTAAAAAAGGTGAGGGGAAGAATCGAATCAAAGCCGGTTATGGAATCGTGAGTGAGTTCTCCGCAGGCCATACTTTTGATATGTCCGATGGACTCATCTATCTTAATGGTTATTATCAAGAGTCGGAGTTTGCCAGTGATGTCAGTGAGAAAAATATTAATGATCAAAAAATCAACAAAGGTCTGACGGCCACCAACACTTTGTTTTTTGAAAAGCTCGAAGTGATTCATACCTTAAAATATATTAATGACTTTGGACAAACGGATGCCTATGACACCGATGCTGGAAGAGCGGTTGATGACTTAGGTGCTTATAGTAAAAATGAAACCATGTTTCTGAGACAAGGTATAAAATTTGATTACAGTGAGAAGGATAAGATTGTCACGGATGTGGGTTACACTGACACCAATAGAACTTCAAATGATGGCGACGAGAGAAAAGATTATGAGGGGAGTAGTCTCATTCTGGAAGGGCGTTGGTTGAGGGAGCTGGAAGACGGTAGCATGGTGGTTGGCGCTAATAGAACCGCTGAGAGCTGTAGTGATGAAGACTTGAATGATGAAGAGATCTCTCAGTATGATATTTTTGGAAACCGCATCTATTCTTGGGAAGAAATTGATTTTGATTTTGGAGCGAGAGTTAATTACCAAGAAGAGTATGGTTCCCAACTCGTTTATGGGCTTGGTTTACTCAAAGAACTTACCCCAGAGCATAAAGTGAAGGCTTCTTTAAAAACAGGTTTTCAAGCTCCCAGTGCCTATCAGCTTTATGGCTTTTATGACGGGCAAAGAATAGGGAATAAGAATTTAGCTCCAGAAAAATCATTTTATACTGAAGCAGGTTATGAATTTAGACAAATGAGTATTGCGATCGGAGCAACGGTTTTTAGAAATGAGATTTCTGATTTTATCCAAACAGATTTAAGTGAATATTATAATGAAGACTCACTGACGATCACTGGACTTGATACCTTTTTTAAGTGGGAGTTGGGTGCACATTTTTATGGTTTGAATGTGGCGTATTATGATTATGATTTGAGCTCTGAAAAGGAGGTTGCAGCCAGAGCGAGAGAAAATGTGACTGCTCGTTATGACTTTCAAATCACGGACCAACATCTCGTGGGAGGGCTTTTGACTTATAGGGGTAAGAGCTATACCTATCTTGAGGAAGAGCTTGATCCTTTTTCTGTTTTGGATCTTAGGTATCGTTTTAACTATGAGGACTTAACTTTTGTCGCGAGTTTAAAAAACGTATTTGATGCTGAGTATGAATATTTTGAGGACTACAATACTCAACGCAGAGGAGTGCAGTTAGACCTTGAGTATGTTTATTGAAGTTTTTCGTCTTCAGGCTTTGCGCAACATGAGCCATCGTGATCTTCGATTTCAGCGACAACACTTTGTTCGTAATCAGCACGTCTTTCATAATCAATGCCAAGAGAGTCACAAAGAGACTCCGTGATGGTAGGAGAGATGAGTTTTATATCAAGACCCATATCCTCCATGTCACTTGCATATTGATAGGCTTTTTCAATATCTTTGAATTCACACTCAAATAAAACTTGCTGGGTATTCACATCAATTACTTTAACTTTTGAATCATTCGACATTTTTACCTCAGTGTGTTAAAAATCTTAATAGCTCTAGAAACACTTATACTAAAAAAGAGACGAATTTGAAAAAAGTTGTCATAAAACAGGTCATTTTGTTACATCCCATAAAGTTTGTTTGTGATGCGTTTGATAAATTCGCCAAAGACTTAGGTGTGGCGACTTATTCTCTCGATCAGTATGAGCCGGTAGATTATCTTTTGAATGACTTACAAACAGATGCTCTCATCGTTCACACGGACATCCTTGAGGGGTTTTCTGATCAGCTGGAGAAAGATATTAAATCTTATCAGGGTGAGCTTAAAGTATTGGTCTGGGGCAAGGAAGAAGATATTAATAATGTGACTCTTGCCTATGATCATGCCTTGGTGGAACCGGTTGATTTAGGGCAATTAGATAATATATTCAGTAGTTTACTTGCGCAGGTTCAATAAAGTCTCTAAAATAACACTATCATGGATCGAGACAAACTTTACGCAATTCTTGGGCTTAGCATAACAATCTTGTTTTTTGCCGCGACAATTTATTTCCGTTCAGGCATTTTTGATTAGGCAGCTTTCTTAGAGATAAAAAAACAATTTTTCTTTTTCCCTTGGGCTTTCATTAAGGCACTGGCCAAATCTTGATAGTAAGTGTTGATCCATTGCGAAGCAAATTCAGTTTTCGTTTGAACAATAAGAATATTATTTTTTAGGACCAGAGGGGTTATATCTCTAAACCATTGTGTGTGCACTTCTGGCCCTAAAATATCGAGCAATTGATCATTTAACAAATCCCAAGATTCCTGGGCCTTTATTACAGGATTATCAATTGTTCTTAAAAAAGTATTTTCGAGTTTTTTATGTAAAAGGTGTCGCAGTTCGCTATTAGCAAATTGATCCATTAAAGTGTGTCTCCGTTAGTTCTCATCGAAATGTGAGTAGCGATAATAGGGCCCAATCCTTCATCTGACAAGGGCACTCGGAATCTTTTTTACCCTTAATTACCTGAAATTTTTTTTAGAAAATAAAGGTTGTGTAAACAAATTTATTTTTGAATTGGACTTTCATCTGACAAAATATATTTCTTCAATCCCAATTGGTTAAAAATAAAATCAGGCACACGAATACGATAATAAATTCCTGATTCATGATTTTCTACCTTGATAACATTGGTATTTCCCATGACTCTTGAGTGGGCACTTCCGTCTTCGTAAGGAACAAAAATATCCAGCAGTTCCTGCTGACTCAAAAAGTAATTCACAATATATTCTCGTAAATTTTTAATATCGACTTTATCCATCGCATTGACGATAAAACTTGCTTTTAAATTTCTCATCACAATTTTTGGTAAGAAAGGATCAGTCACTTTGTCTTTTTTAGTAAAGACTATGATTTGATCTTTTTCTTTTATATCAAGCTCACTGAGTACCTCTTGAGTCACATGCAGGTGAGTTTTATAGTTCGGGTCAGATAAATCACAAACAATGATGAGAAGATCTGCTTCTAAGGCAGATTCAAGTGTCGTTCTAAAACCTTCAACAAGGGTATTTGGGAGATTTTGGATAAACCCAACGGTATCAATAAGCACCATGGGAGGTTTAGAGTCAGGGTTGAGAGTTCTAAAGATTGAATCCAAAGTGGCGAAAAGTTTGTCTTCAGCTAAAACATCAACCTTACATAGCTTATTCATAAGAGTCGACTTTCCAGCGTTGGTGTAACCTACGAGAGCCGCAGTCACAACTTTATTTTCTCGGTTTTTTCTTTGCTCTTGTCTGGTTTTCCCAACTTCAACCAGCTGTCTTTTATAGCTCGCAATTTTGTCTCGAATAATTCTTCGATCCAGCTCTAACTGTTGTTCCCCTTCACCTTTTAGACCAATACCACCTTTTTGTTTTGAAAAGTGAGTCCAAAGAGATTGAAGCCTTGGGAGCATATAATTAAGTCTTGCGATTTCAATTTGAATCTTTGCCTCTGCGGTACGAGCGTGGTGGGCAAAAATCTCAAGGATAACAAGGCATCTGTCTATAACATCAAGTTTTGTAATTTTTTTAATATTCCTCATTTGACTGGCCGTGAGTTCAAAATCAAAAACCAAAATTTCAGAACCTTCCTCTCGAGCGATGTCTGCTATTTCTTCAAGTTTTCCTGCTCCAAGCATAGTCGCAGGATCAACTTTACTTCTATTTTGGTAATGCTCACTTCCTGGTTCCACACCTAAAGTATTCAACAGTTCTCTTAATTCTCGGAGGGAATTTTTAGTTTGCTCTAGACTTTGATGATGCTCAAAGCTCTCACAAACCATACTCACGAGTGTCCCTTTTTTTCCTAAGGTAATTTGAAAGTCATCTTGGTTCAACGGTAGACTCTTTTTGCTATATAGCATAATGACCTGTGTACAAGGTCGTGATTAAGTTTCATTCCTATATTATTTTTTTGACAGAAAGGTTTTAAAAACCTGGCGACGGCTTCTGCGTTTCTACCGGTAAGATATATAGAATGAGGATTGTTTAATTTAATAAGTCCCTTAATGGATAATAAGTACTGTGATAATAACCCCTGAGTGATACTTTTTCCGTTGTCTTGAGGCAGATCTTCACTAAACTGAATATCGATAGGCCCATCATTAACGAAATGTTTAAAGTGCTCACTATATTTAAAGATATTTTTCATTTGATTGGGAGAGGGAAGTATATAGCCTCCCGAGAAACCTTTTGTTTCTACAACATCGAGAAGAGTGAAGTTTCCACAATCAATCATTAATTTCTTTTCATTGTCTAACTTATAAAGAAAATAGCTACTGACTAGGCGGGTGTCATGAATTTTTTCTGAATACAAAACGGGCATATCCTGAAATTTTCCGTGTAAAAGAAGACGCCTTGCAACTTGATACTTGAATGGAATATCTTGCAAGTTTGTGTCTTTAACAGAAGAAACAATCCCAAAAGTATTCTGGGTGGTTAACTTATAGTTTTTTATCAGTGAGCTCAATTCATCAAAAGCAACCTTTGTTATAAAGTTTTCCTCTGCATCAAATAATGCTACGGAGTGGGAATTAAAGCCTATATCAACGGTTACGATGTATTCTAACATAGCCAAATCTTATGCTTTTTTTGTTCTTATATCAATGCTATATTGGGTCGATGCATGCTAGTCGATCCGTTTTGCTCGGAGAGTCAATTTTTACTTCTATGAGGTCAATTAAGGGTGTTGTTCCGAGACTAGAAGATCATCTCTTGAGAGTGTTTCACTCCTGCAACCAATATTTTTTCAATCACCGGTTAAGTTATGACCAGTTTATAAAGTTTTATTTTTCTCACGGACGTTTAGAGAAATTAATACAGGCTTATCCCGATCATTACTTTAGACTGACATTTTTTAGTAATTCTAAAACCCCCCTCTTTAAATATGGACTGAGTGATATTGATTTAAACATTCAGTATAAAAAAGTTGGACTTTCTCTGGGGGCAAAGAGCTTGATGAGCTCTGAGTCTCCTTTTAGTCAAAACTATCACCCCATAAAATCGGGCAGTTATTTTCAACATATGTTGGCCAGATCTAATGCAATTGATCAAGGCTATGAAGAAGCTTTATTTTGTGATGGTAAAAGAATCACCGAAGCAGCAACATCAAACATCGTTTTTAAAATGGGAGATCACTTTATCACCCCTGCTCACCCAAGTATTTTAAAAGGTATTGGTTTAAAAATTTTTAAAGATTTTTTAGAAAAAAGGGGAATGGACTTAGTGGAGCGAGAAGTTTATAAAAAGGAGCTTAGATCATTAAAACAGCCTTTTTTAGTGAATTCAGTTCAGCTGTTAACAGCTATTGATAGGATTGATAATTTTCATTATGATATTTCAGAATCAAGTTTATTACGCACTCAGTTTCTAGAGAGTTTAGGTTTAAAATGAAAAATGAATTAAAAGTTAAATGCCCTCAATGCAAAAAAGAGTTTAGTTATTACCAGTCAGAATTCCGTCCTTTTTGTGGTCATCAATGTAAAATGATAGATTTAGGAGGCTGGCTAAGTGAGGACTATAAAGTCGCAGGAAGGGATCAAAGTGTTTATATCGAAGATGAGGAAGCTCTTCATAAACTATTAGTTGATTCAAATGAAACTTACTAAAAAGTTCTTAACCTCTACGATGGACATCGTACAGGATATTGCCTACGAAGCGGGTGAGATTTTACTTAGTTACCAAAAAGAAAGACATAATCTTAATGTTCACTCAAAAGGTGCCGAAGGCATTGCTTCAGAAGCAGATATCTCAAGTGAAGAATATATCATCCAAGAACTTAGATCACGATTTCCAAAACATGATATTTTATCTGAAGAAAATGTAGAGGGAGTTGAACGTAAAGCTTTGTATAAGAAGGCGCAAAATGCTGACTTTTGCTGGGTGATCGATCCGCTGGATGGAACAAATAATTTTGTGAACGGGCTACCCATCTATGCTGTATCCATTGCATTAATGGCAAAAGGTGAAGTGGTGGTCGGTGTGGTTTATAATCCATTTTCCGGAGAATGTTTTTTTGGAGCTAAAGATCAAGGATCTTACCTTATAGACTTCAGGATCAACCCTTTAAAAAAATATACTTTAAAAAATAACAAGAATACCAAGAGTATGGATGAGTGTATTTTTTCTCCTGCGCCGGTTTTTACAGAAGGGAGTAGGTTCGAAGTCCAACTCTCATCATTTAAAAAAAATATAACTGGAGCTAGGGCCGTAAGAAGATTGGGAAGTGCCGCTCTCGAACTCTGTTATGTGGCCAATAAAAATTTTGATGGATACTGGGAACAATACTTAAAGCCTTGGGATGTAGCGGCTGCATTTTTAATCTTGCAAGAAGCTGGAGTCAAGGTAACCGACTTTGACGGTCGGAAGTTTAGCCCTTTTAAAAACTCGGTTATTGCCGCAGCTGATCCACTTCACAAGAAAATATTAGGCAAAATTTCGCATTAAGAGGACGATTGCTTCTTTGTTTGCAAAAATGACGCTAAATATCTATAATTTAATAAGTTAAAATAAATCCATGGAGGGATTATTTTGGAATCTATAATTAATCTTTTTGATAAATATCATGCCCAAATTATTGTGCTTTTATTGGGTATTACACTTATTGTAATCGGACTCATTGTCTGGATTTGGATAAGTAATCGACGTAAATATCACAATCTAAAACATCAAATCCCAGCTTATGTGGTTAAGAACTATTTAGATTCTATTATTCAAAACTCAAGTGCTTTGAAGTCTTCGCTTTTTAGAGGGGGAGGACTTGATATAGATCCCTCTAATATTCCTTCGGTTATGCCCGTTGATCAAATGAGCTCCAGCAGTTCTGCTGCAGTTGATCTTACAGATATTGCAGGGGATGAAGCTCTCAAAGCAGAATTATCTCGTTTGCAATCTCAGCTTGCGACTAAAGAAAGTACGATCAAAGAATTAGAAAATAAAATTACTGATCTCTCTGGGCAAGTCTCACAGAAACAAGCTCGTATTGAAGAGCTGGAAGCCTTGTTGGCCAAGGCTAGCGAGGGTGGGGATGTTGATGAAGCCTTGAAAGCCGAACTCAGTGAGGTGAAAAAAGAGCGTGATGAATTAAAAGAAGAGTTAGAAGGGTATGGCATGATTCAAGATGATCTTGCTAACCTGAAACGATTAAAACAAGAAAATGCTCAGCTAAAAGCAGCCCTCGAGCAAAGTGGAGCAAGCGCTCCGGTTGAAGAGGAGCCAGTTGCTGAAGAGCCAGTGGCAGAAGAACCAGCTGTTGAAGAACCAGTGGCGGAAGAGCCAGTAGCTGAAGAACCTGCGGTTGAAGAGCCAGTGGCGGAAGAACCAGCAGTTGAAGAGCCTGTGGCGGAAGAACCGGCCACTGAAGAACCAGTTGAGGCTCAGGCCGAGGGTGAAGACCTAGAGGCCAGTGAAGATCAAAAGGGTGAAGATAAGTCACCAGAAGATCTGTTAAGCGAATTCGAAAAAATGTTAGGATGATATAGGAGATTTATGAAAATCATGTTCTTTATGATGCTAAGTGCGTCAGTGTGTTTAGGTGCAAACAACTCAAACTGGAAACCAAAATACGAAAAAAACAAGCTTAAGGAATTAAAGACAAAAATCAAATCGACTCCCACATCCCAAAAAACATTAAGCCCAAAAACTGAAAGCAAAGTCTCCTACACTCCGAAGACACCCCTTGAAGCCATGTATTTAAAATCTTCAAACTCAAAAACGTATATTTCGAAATTAAAAGCAGAGACAATGAAGCTTAAGCAAGATGCAGTTCCTTCGCTTATTAATGTGATGAAAATATCTGCTTTCCCTGATGAGAACAAATGGGTGGCCACCTTTATGTTAGGTAAAATTATGGGAAAGAAATCTGCAGATTTTATTTCAAAGTTTTCTGCTCATCCTTCTTGGATGATGAGACTTGCTAGTTTAAAAGTCCTTCTGCATTTAGAACAAAAACAATATGTGGGTATCTACGCTAGACTCTTAGAAGATAAATCACTTATTGTAAGACACCAAGCCTTGCAAAATATTAAAGAGATGAATCTGAAGTCACTCGCTCCTTATGTATGGAAAATGCTCTATAATAAAGAGAACTATGTGGGGCAGAAAGGAAGCCGAAAAAGATCAAATATTATTAAAGATGCCATCAAAGTTGTGGGAGAGTTAGAACTCAAAGAAGCGGTGACTCCTATGCTCACCATGATCAACAGAACAAAGTATCAAGATGTCCATGCGGAGCTAGATTATTCTTTATCTAAGATTATGAAGAAGGATTCTCCCGAAGGTCCTATGACGATTAAAAGAAATTATTGGAAAAGAGTTGGTCTGGCCCAAACAAAGATCTAATTAGAAATTCTCTAAGGCTTCTTTTTCTTTTGCTTTATCGATAGCTCTGATTTTATTATCGTTTTCTATTCTGACACCTATACGATAGAGAATCGTTTTTTCAGTGATGCCATCAGTTGGGATTTCCTTCCAACCCTGGAGAAAATCACGTTCGACTCGTTGGCGTTTGTAGACTGTGACTTTTGTGACTTTACGACCGTAGCTAAAACCCTCGGCAACATTCACTAAAATTTGATATTCGGCAGCTTTAACTTTATCACTTCCACCAAAAGAATCAGTGAAGTTTACTTGAAGGGTGTTATCCATCCATCTTGTTTTTACTTTCCCCGTTTCTTGATTGGCAAAAGCAATATCATAACGACCCTTGGCCATTTCTTGAATGACAGCGGCCCATGTTTGATTGAAATCCGCTTGGTAAATTTGCGCGGGAATCTCTAGTTCTTCAGTAATTTGTCTGTATTTTTCATAAGAGGCACAACTATAAAGTCCTAATATCAAACTATAAATGAGAATTATTTTTTGCATACTTAAATTTTATCAACAATAGGTGAAAAATAAAACAGAGGGCGAAAAGAGGCAATATCATCATATAACCATATTTTTGGTACATGGTAGGGGCAGGTGCTGGTCCGATCATAAGTTCAAGATCTAGATTTCCTTTCTTATAATAGTTTAGCCTTTGCTTTTCTATACCATCGCTCCCAATATAACTAGATATCCCAGTATTGGTTGATCTAATGATGGGGAGGTTGAACTCTATCGCTCGCCATTTCGCTAAGAAAAGATGTTGTTCTGGCTCAACTGTATTTCCGTACCAAGAATCATTGGAGAGATTGATGAGAACCTGGGGATGCTTATCAGTTTCATTGAGATACTTTCTAATAAATTCAGGCTTAATGAGTTCATAGCATATTGTAGTGATAAAATTGATTCCTGAAGCTGTTGTGAAAGTAGGAAAGCTGCTTCCTTCTGCAAAAAAAGCCAATTCTGGTACCTGCTTGCTTATCCACTTGTTAAGTGGGCCAAAGGGTAATGTTTCTCCAAAAGGAATCAGTATATGCTTGTGAAATGTTTTCTTGAGCTGACCATTTGCGCTTATATGAAAAGCAGCATTATACTCTGTCTGATAAAATGAGTTATCGGTGTCGTCTTTGAGATGGTCATAACCTCCAATTAATAATTCTGAGTCCATAAGCGTCGCTATTTCAAGAAATAGGGGAGGAAGTACTGTTTGGCCCAAATCTTTTTTGTCGGTGGTTATAGGATAGGGATAGGCGGTTTCCGGCCAAATGATGAGATCAATCTTTTTTTGTTCTTTGCTTGGAAGAAGGCTTAATTCTTTGTAGCTACTTAGAACTTGATCAACAGAAGCATAATTTCCAGTCTCTGAATCAACCTTTAAAAAATTACTTATATTAGCCTGAACAACTCTCACCTTAAAAGGTGTGAGCTTGTTATCACTAGCTTCTTGAGCTGAAGTAACAGGACGGGAAGCCAGTTGAATGTTAAGTCCAATCAATATAAAGACCACACTAAAATTGAAATAGGAAATTCTTCTCACTTTGAAGTAACGGATGATTTCTATCGCCACAATATAGCTTAAAAAAGAAAAGAGGGGGAGACCGAAATAGGGGGCTAGACCCAGATAATCCGAGAATACAATCCAAGGTTGTCCCAACATAATGGGAAATTGCTGAGGGATAAAATACTCTAGAGTTGTGAGAGTGGCGGCTAAAAGAATACTAAAAAGACCGTCTCTAAAATAAAGATTAAACCATCGACGTTTGTATTTTTTTATCAGGGCCAACCCCAAGATAAGGAACCAGTACTGGGGGCAGAAGATCAGTGCATAGCAAAGATTAAATAATCCTGCCACGACAAAGGGAAGGTTTCCAAATTCTTGGAGAGTGTTCGTGATCCAATAAAAACTCACGATAGTGATGACGAGATTAAAAGTGAGGAGATATTTTATTGCGCTCCAAGGGCTAGGCGCTTTTATAATAAAATAAATAAGTAAGCTCGTACCTAGAATAGGTGTGAAAGGTAGCAAAACTCCAAGGAGGTTGGGATGTCCCAAGGAATAGATAAGTCCTGCTATCAGCATGAGTGCATAAGGTTGATACTTTTTCATAGGCACTATCTTATGCGAAACAATTTAAAATTTCATGTTTTAATTAGTTATTTTTCTTAGCAACAGTTCTTTTCAATCCAAAAAGCTTAGTGTTTACATGTTCAGCGACTTCTATAGCGCGAAGTGCATCAAGTTTTCCACCGCCAAGCACTTTTCCTTTAAGTTTGCTCACTTTAAGAGAAGAGCTTAGAATAATATTTTTAACCTGTTGAAAATTAAGTTTAGGGAATTTCGATTTAATGAGAGCTGCCACTCCTGTTACGAAAGCTGTTGCTTGTGAGGTCCCTGTCATTAAACCGGCACCGCTTCCAGGAATCGCCGACTTGATTCTGTAACCTGGAGCTGCAATATCTACAGATTTTCTCCCCCAGTTCGATGAAGAGATCACTTGATTATATTCATCATGAGCGCCAACAGTCACGATATTAGAAAGCCCATAACTTGCTGGGTAGTAGGCATTTTTCTTGAGATCAATATTAGATTTTTCATTACCTGCAGCAGCGATAACGAGAATGCCTTTTTCTTCAGCTTGCTTGAGAATACTTAGTTCTGCCGCTGAAGCCTCAGGTCCACCGCCCGAATAATTGATGATGTCCACATTATTATCAACTGCATATTTAAGAGCCTGGATAGTCGATTCTAGATTCTTCTGTCCAGATGCTTGAGGATTATAATATTTGAGTGAAAGTAATTTAACCTCAGGGAATATACTTTTTATAATTCCAGAAACATGTGTTCCGTGTCCATGTGAATCAGTAGGTGTGGGGGAAGCGGATTTTCCTGAGAAGTCCATACCGTAGTTTGAGTTTCCAGCTTTCCCATTTATAACAAAAATATTGTCTTTAAGAAAAGGGTGATTATGTTGAATTCCTGTATCGATAACCGCTACCACAATATCTTTATTCTTTTTAAACTTCTTCCAAGTTGGCTCTAAATTTATAGAGCTTGTTTTATAGTTCGGATCAATACCCCAACTTACAAATTTACCTTTGAGTTGAGACTCACTATATAAACCGTGATCTGCTTTTTTGGTCTCTTGCTTCTCTGAACTTTTAGGTGACTTGGTTTTTACCTCAGCATAGCCCAATGATGTTAATGAGCTAATGGTAAGTAAGCTAATAAAGAGAGAGTTTTTAGTTAACATAGTTATAATCCCTTAGATTCCTATTTCTACCTATCTTATAAAGCAAGGTTGCGGCCAGTTTTACTTAAGTGAATTTAAGAGTTTAGCGAGCTTTTGATACCTGGAACTGTTTAAACTTTAAATTCTGTCTAATTTTTATACACTGCCGAGTGTTTTCTAAATGCTGTTATATTCAATACTTAACAGCGATTTTGTTTAGTTATTAGACTCTTTATTTTTGAATAGAGCCCTTTACTGTTCTTCCACTATTATAAGTAAATTTATAATCAGCTTTTTCAACTCTTGCTCTTGTACTTTTCTGGTCTCTGAAAATGCTTCTTGTTCGAAGAGTCGTTATTTCTCCAACAGATTCAACTGTGAGACGTATACAGTCGCCAATCGATATATTTCTTTCAACTTCAGTTCCTGCCGTTCTATATTTTGAAAAACTAGAAGGACCAACCTTCTTCGTTATAGTACATGTACCTGCCATGGACATAGTTGCAAACGTGAGTGAAAAAACTACTAATAAAGATTTCATTAAATTCTCCAAATTGATGGTTGTTACAGCTATTTTAAGGGGATCTACTGCCAGAATGTAGCGCTTGAATAATGTTTACAGGGGGGTGTTTAAAGTTTAGTCACCACTTTTTTTACAATTTGTAAGAATTACAAAAATAAAAAAAAGAATAAAAGCTTTTTAACTCCTCACAGTAAACTTTTGAAAAGGATAAAAATATGATGAAGAAAATAATCTTAGTGTTGTTTGTGTTTAGTTTAAACTCTGTCTTGGCAGCGGATATTAAGTCCATACTCGCTGATTTCGGTGTGAAGGCAAAAATTAATAAATACTATTCCCTGCAACAGAAAAAGCTTAGTGATATTGAAGATAAATATTTCCTTCAAGTTGAATTAGGATATTTAACACCACTTCAGTTTAAAAAGATTAAAAGTCATTTTGGGAACTTTTCAAAGGTTCCTTATA
>CEQY01201765.1_pt1 | contig 48897 bp, 41 predicted proteins | sample 361391 | NCBI WGS metagenome assembly CEQY01 (sample SAMEA2621075, study PRJEB7988) | marine metagenome | isolation source: saline water (ENVO:00002010), including | reverse complement strand
TCGGACATTCCGACTCCAAGTCTTCCGATTTGACCCGCTGCAAAGCTCTCATTGGTGAAGGCCAGACAAAGACCTATAAGAATAATTTTTTTCATACTAAAAGCTTAATGATTTCCTTTGCTTTTGACAACTTATTGGGTTTGGGAATACACTTTCTGCTTATAATTAATAAAAGGATATTATATGTCGACGACTCCCGAGCAAACTCAAGGACAGGGACCAAGTGTTGAAGAAACCTTAGAAAAAACGGATTTTGGACAACTCATCAATGAGAATAAAAAACCCATTCTAATTATAGCTGCCATCGTGGTAGTCCTTATTATTGGCTATGCGATTTTTGCTCAAATGCAAAAGGCTCAACAAAAAGAGCGACTTGAAGATGTGTTTAAAGTCGAATCATCTGTTTTTATACCTTTTCTTGAAGATAAATCTGAGGCCAGTGATTATAGAGCAAAGCTCAATGGTATTGATGCTGAATATATTGGTGAACCCAATTTAGTTCCCAGTTTTCTTCAAGCACTTAATAAACTCAAAGAAAAAGATAGTCTAACTTCTGCTGATGCTGAGACAGCTCAAAAATGGCTAGATAATATTGATAAGAGATCAGAGCTTTATTTACTCACAGGTTTAAGAGTGGCAGTTCTGCATGAAAATCTCGGGCAAAACGAAAAAGCCATCGCTGTCTTAGAAGACCTTAAAGGTAAGAACTACGGTGTTCTTACAGATAGAGTCCATTTTGAACTTGGAAGATTATATGTGGCCCAAGGAAATAAAGAGAAAGCACAAGAAAATCTGCAAAAGGTCATCGATTCCAAAGAACAAAATCAATTTAAAAGTATGGCAACAATCTATATGAGTGAACTATAAATGCATAAAGCGCTTATATTTCTGATATTGGTTTCTTGTAGCCAAGTTGATCTGAAACTTGAAAAACCTTATAAAAAAGATAATCCGTTAAGAGTGAGTTGGGTGAAAAATTTAGATCCTGCTTATAAAACCGGAAATCTTCCCATCGGGACTTCATCACCTTTTATTCACCAAGATATAGTTTATATGGGTAATTTAAAAGGTGAGATGGTGGCCTATGATTTAGAGACAGGGCGAACTATTTGGCACAAAGATGAACAATATCCCATACAATCCCAAGCTAATTTTTTTAATAATCATATTTATTATGGTTCAAAAAGCGGAAGATTATTTGCCAGGCACTATGTCACAGGGGAGTTAAAATACTCTATTGACTTAGGAGCGCCCATTGAATCTCAGCCTATTTTTCACCAGGGAAGGGCCTTGGTTCATTTAAGGAATCACACCATCATCTGCTTAGATGCCGAAACGGGAAAAATATTTTGGCTCTATCAGAGATCAGTGCCCTATAACACAACATTGCAAAAAGTTTCAGCAGTTAAACCTCAAGGCAATCGCTTGTATGTTGGCTTTGCAGATGGAAACGTTGCGGCCATTAGCCTAGAAGAGGGAACAATTCTTTGGGAAGAAAAAATCTCAACAGGTCTTAAATTTGTAGATGTTGATGTCACTCCTGTTTTTTATAAAGGTTATATTGTCGCTGGTTCAGCCGCAGGTCCTATGAGGTTTTTGAAGCCTGAAAATGGTGTGATTGAGCGAACGGTAGAGTTTACCCAATCCCATACTCCTTTTATAGCAGAAGAGGGCATGTATGTGGGAAGTGTTTTTGGAGACCTTGCCCTAATTGATGAGTATGGAAAAATCCAAAAACAAAAAAAGCTTTCAGAAAATGGTATTTCATCTATTGTTCCCTATAAAAATAATCTCATGGTGAGCACTTACGGAAGTGAAGTTTTATTCGTGAACAAAAAGACTTTTGATGTCACTCAAACCCTCAATCTTGGTTACGATCAATCGGCTATTTTTGGTGAATTGGTTGTGTTCGACGAATATTTGGCATTTTACTCATCGCGCAATAGACTGTATGTCATCAAGTAGCGCAAAGAATAAGTAAATTCAGACACTTAAACCAGATCTTTGTTACACACTCTAACTTATTGTTTTTCAAACTTACTCTTTATTTGTAAAGTAGCAAAAAATATATAAGGAGAGAGTTTTGAAATTATTATTCTTAAGCGCACTTTCACTATCACTTTCATTTGCCCTTGCTCATGAAGGTATAATCGAAGAAGAATTTCTGGTCACAGACTACAATTCGAGTCTTATTGAAGAAATTCAAAAGCACCCTGATTTAACTATCGACCATATGGATCAGTTTAGTTTTGAACTTTATGGACCCAAAGGGACAGGGAAGTGGCTTTCAAAACTCACAGCCAATTTTGCTCCACTGACCAGCACCACCAAAGAGCATCACACGAAGGATTTTGCTGCTGATTACCCAAGCTTTGCTCAAGTGACTAAAAACTTGAGGTCATATGTGGCCATGAATCCTAAAATTGCAAAAATGTTCTCCATTGGGAAATCTGTGGAAGGAAGAGATCTATGGGTGGTTAAAATTTCTGATAATGTAGATAAAGATGAAGTTGAACCTGAGTTTAAATATATCTCTAGCATGCACGGAAATGAAATTACCGGAAGAGAGCTGACTCAGTTTTTTATAAAAGATCTTATCAGTGGGTATGGTAAGGATAAAAGAATTACTGACTTAATTAATAACACTGAAATTTTTATTATGCCTTCTATGAATCCAGACGGATCAAAGAGAAGACAGCGAGCAAATGCGAGAGGTTATGATCTCAACAGAAATTTTCCTGACTGGGAAAACGGTGACGAAAACACAACGAAAAATAGACAGCCTGAAACAGTTGCCGTGATGAACTTCCAAGCTAAAAGACAATTTGCTCTTTCTGCAAATTTCCATGGGGGAGCGGTGGTTGTCAATTACCCTTGGGATTCAACCCGAAAAAGACATCCATTTGATAAACTTATCAAAGAGTTGTCTCTCGCTTATGCAGATGAAAACCCGGGAATGAGAAATTCTCGCTCTTTTAGTAGAGGGATCACTAATGGTTATGATTGGTATGAACTCCACGGAGGTATGCAAGACTGGTCATACAATTGGCATAATGACCTTCAGGTCACACTAGAAGTTTCGAGAGATAAATGGCCTCGTTACTCTGAAATACCTAGTTTCTATAAAGATAATAAAGAATCAATGCTGGTTTACATGGAAGCGATTCACCAAGGTGCTGGCTTTAAATTACCGAATCAAAAAAGTGGTTCTGTGACGGTATTTCAAGATGTGAATGGAAAGCTTCAAAATCGAGGAACTTTTGGTTTTCAAAAAGGTGAGTTCTATAAATACCTGAGCGTTGGTGAGTATATTTTTAAAGTAAAAGTTAATGGAGAAGGAACCACTCGCTCAATGCAGATGAGTGTTGATAAAACGGTAAAGCCAAATGGAAACATCCTTAAGCTTTAGCCGCCATTTTTTTTATATGATTAAATTCAACTAAAGAGACTGGGGTGATAGAGAGGCGACTGCCTTTTTTCACCACAGTCATATTTTCTAACTTTTTTTCCTCTTTTAATTCAGCTAAACTTATAACCTCTTTAAAGGTCTCGATCCATCTGACATCAACCATATACCAACGAGGTTCATCCTCAGTTGCCTTTGGGTCGAAGTAGGGGCTGTTTTTATCCAGAGCAGTTAAGTCGGGGTGTGATTCTCGAACTACTTCAGCGATTCCGGCGACACCGATATTTTTACAACTCGAATGATATATCAGTACGAGGTCACCTTTTTTCATCTCATCACGCATAAAGTTTCTAGCTTGATAATTGCGCACTCCTTCCCAACTGGCGGTTTTCTTGGGAGAGTTTTTGAGATCTGTAATAGAAAAAGCATCTGGCTCAGTCTTCATTAACCAATAGTTCATGGTCTTATTATTGAATCCCAAAAACTGTCTGTAAAGCTCGGGATTAAGTAAATTTTTCCGTTTATTTGATTCTAGGCCGTCTACCTAGAGAAAGCTTCAGGCTGTCCGATAGGGTGTATAGGAGGAATTATGAATAAACTACTCTTATTATTGATTATGGTGGGCGTGAACTCTTGTTCAACAACTTCCCCGTTTCTATCTCAATTAGGACAAGTGGATAAGGTTGATATTGATCAAAGTGATTATCAAAGACCTGAGTTGTACGTAGATAACTACACCTTTTCTAAAAACTATCGCTCTATTGCTTCCGTCGGCTCAGACAATCTTGATATGACCAATAGACAGTTGTATTTTTTAACTTACTACAAACAGTACTTAACCATGGGGCATATCTTAGGAAAAAAAGATACGATTAAATCATGCCCGAGTTTTCATCATATTTATTTAGAACATAAAGATGAGATGGAAACTGTGAGTGCTCAGTATTCAAGTCAGCTCAACTTTAATGAAGTTAAAAAAGATATTACAAATATTGCCAAGTACCCAGTGTTGAGTTTGCCAGCTTCAAGTGGAAATAATCTCGTCACTGAGTTAGTTGAAGACAATTGGCGTAGATCTGGTGAGCATGTTCAAGCGGCCCTAGAGCATTATTATCAAATTGAAAAACAAGAAGTCGAACTTCTTTGTGACCGAGGGGTAAGCCCCGGATATTATGTTTATGAAAATCTCGTGCAATATTTTCAAACAGAAAGTTCTTTTCATCGCACACAAGCGGGTCTTAAAGCTATTCTCAAGCTTCCTGTTATGGCGAATATGTTGATACTAGACAATCTTATGCGTGAGAATTATGCTTTAAATGAGACAAACAATTTTGAGAAATGGCTGATGACTAGATCTCAACTCACTTGGTTTACTGAATATAGAGAAAACTTAGTGAAAAAGAGAAAGACTTTACTTTCAGCTAAATACTAAGGACACACGGAATGAAGACTCTTTTTCTACTTATCTGTTTCTTGTTGGTTATGAGCTGTGGAGAAGAAGCTGAGCAACCTGGACTTGCGAGTAACGTAGGAAATATCTTTTATGCTCAATCGAATGACTTTCTAGATACGACAGAGACGAAGAGTTTAGATTTGTCTTGTAAAGCCTTAGATGCAAAAGAGGAAACAATCAGAACACTTTATCTTAGTACTGGTGATCAATTCGTTTATTCATTACAAGAGTTTGGTTGTGGAGAAGAGGAATATTCTACAGCGGTTCAAAAAACTGCTGAATTAGTTTCCAATGGGGGAAGCTTAAGTCTTGATAACGATGATCTTTATTTCACAGATATTTTGACCAGTGATTCTGACGATGTGGTTGATCACTGTCCTAAAGCTCTTAATAGTGAACGTATTTTAAGAACGAGAACGGTAGGATCGATTGCTAAGCAATACACTTTGCTAAAGTCGACTCATACCAATTGTAACGGAGTGAATGGTGATCCCGATCAAGTGTGTCTTGTGGTGAATACGGGCGTGAGACAAGTAAACTCTAATGCTTACAAAGTGACGACCGTTGATAAGTATGTGATCAATCTTGATATTGCTTCAGGAGACACGAGCTATGGCATGGTGTTAGAGAGAGAACGTATAACTTCTTCTGGTTGTGATGAAGACAATCAAACAAAGGCTAGAAAGCAAAAATTCGAAAGTATCAATAAGTAATTCCCTAAGGACAAGACCAAAAAACTTGAATCAGTTTAAGTTTATTCGTGTCAATATCCCAAATTTTTTGACAATAACTTTCCGTGTGTAATTCGCCTACAGCTTTTTTGTTTTCAGGGCAGGGAACTTCTTTGACTCTTCGGCTTTGGGCCATTGTAAATACATTCGCATCTAAATTTTCTATATTAAATTTACCTTTTTCATTCAAGCTTATTTGATACAGTTGATCGTCATAGTCTTTCAAGAAAAAGAGCTTGTTATTTTTCATAAAAAGCGGCTTGTCTCGATAGGGAACTTTGAACTCTTTAATTTCATCACCCTCAAAAAGGTAAACACTATCAAAGTGAAGCTTTGTTTGAAGGGGGATATCTTTGGTAATATACAGCCCTTGAAAAATTTTATCGTTAGGATTGATAGGATTATGAATTTTGCATCTTGAATCCCATAATATCACATTTTCTTTTTTGGCCGGCTCCCTCGGTGTGAGAACTCTTAAGGGTAAACCCGTATTCTTAGCATAAGTTTTGAGTTTTTGATGTCTTTTTTCAGAGTTACTTATCTTTAGAATAGTTTCAAACTCTTTGATTTGTTTTCCCCTCTCTTTGTCACAAATACTATTGATAGGGCAACCTGGAATCTCATGTTCCACATCACGAAGGGTTTTGAGTTGGGTGGAGTCACTCACTTGTGCGAGTGCTAGGCTCATAATAAATAGGGGAAGGGTGAGGATCACTTTCATAATTTTCTCTGGAAAAAATCTGTCAACTTACAAACTATATCATGTATGGTGAAAGTTATAAACACGATTAAACTACTACATTTAGTGTATAAAGTTTTTTAGGCCCATGACCAAAGAATTTCTAGCCAAATTTCAATGATTTAAATGTCATTTTATTGATATTTTCTCCTTGGTTGCACTAGATATTGTGGTTGTCACTATTTTGACAATAAAAATGCACCAGATATTGTGTTGACAGGGGTCCGAATAGGCCTTTTAATAATTAAACAGCTAAATGTTTACGTCTTAATGAGGAGAAAATCGTGAAATTTAATCGCAAGTTTACTATGGAAGGTAAGTCAGCTTATGAGTCTCTTAAATTTGAAAAAAGAAGCTCACAAGTCAAGAACGTGGATGGTTCGTCAACATCTGCGATGGATGTAACTGTCCCAACTGATTGGTCACAAGTCGCTACCGATATCATAGCTCAAAAATATTTTAGAAAAACCGGTGTCCCCCAAATAGATTCTAAAGGTCATACTATTGTTGATGATCAAGGCCAACCTGTCCTTGGTAGTGAAACTCATGCCACTCAAGTTTTTGATAGACTTGCAGGATGTTGGAGATCTTGGGGCGAGCGCTATAATTATTTTGATACTAAAAAAGATGCAGATACTTTTGAAGCTGAATTAAAATTTATGCTTGCTAATCAAATGGCAGCCCCTAATTCACCTCAATGGTTTAATACAGGACTTTATTCAAGTTATGGGATTACGGGTAAGCCTCAAGGGCATAAATTCGTTAACCCAGAAACAGGTAAAGTTAACTCTTCTACTTCCGCATATGAAAGACCACAACCCCATGCATGTTTTATTCAATCAATAAATGATGATTTGGTTAACCCGGGTGGAATCATGGATTTGTGGTCTAGGGAAGCTAGACTTTTTAAATATGGATCGGGAACGGGAACGAACTTCTCTCATATTAGAGGGGAGGGAGAACCACTTTCTGGTGGAGGTCAATCATCAGGTCTCATGAGCTTTTTAAAAATTGGCGATCGAGCGGCTGGTGCCATTAAATCTGGTGGTACAACAAGACGTGCAGCTAAAATGGTTTGTATTGATTTAGACCATCCAGATATCGTTGACTTTATCCAATGGAAAGTCAAAGAAGAGCGTAAAGTGGCTTCTCTGGTTACAGGTTCAAAAGTTTGTAAAAAACATCTTGAACTTATTTTTGCTGCAATTAATAACTCAGATTCAGATGGGGAAGATAAGTTCTCAGGGAAGACCAATAAAGCCTTAGGTATGGCGATCAAAGCAGCTAATGCAGATATGGTTCCTATGAATTATATCTCGAGATGTATTGATCTTGCTCGCCAAGGTTTTACTTCTATTGAGTTTGAAGTTTATGATACGGATTGGAACTCGGAAGCTTATGCTACAGTAAGCGGGCAAAACTCGAATAACTCTATCCGTATTCCGAATAAATTTTTTAAGGCCCTTGATCAAAACGATGAATGGGAACTTATTTCAAGAACCACAGGGAATACGATAAGAAAAATTAAAGCCTCTGAATTATGGGAAATGATCGCAGAAGCTGCTTGGCAATGCGCTGACCCTGGAGTTCAGTTCGATGACACCATCAATGAATGGCATACTTGTTCTAATGATGGTCGCATTAATGCCTCTAATCCTTGTTCTGAATATATGTTTTTAGATGATACTGCTTGTAATTTAGCTTCATTAAATCTAGTAAAATTTCTTGATCCAGTAACAGGAATGTTTGATATAGAAGCCTATATTCATGCCTGTGAAATTTGGACGGTTGTGCTTGAAATCTCTGTTCTTATGGCCCAATTTCCAAGTGAAGAGATTGCTTTAAGATCTTATCAGTATCGAACTCTTGGACTTGGCTTTGCTAATATTGGAGCGCTTCTCATGCAGATGGGTCACGCGTATGATTCTGAAGAAGGAAGAAATATAGCAGCAGCACTCACAAGTATTATGGGTGGGACGACTTATAAAGTTTCTGCCCTGATGGCCAAAGAGCATGGAGCTTTTGCTCGCTATGAGGCCAATAAAGATCAGATGCTTAAAGTCATTCGTAACCATCGCAGGGCCACTTATGCAATGGATGATTATGAGGGACTCACCATTACTCCTCAACCGCTGAATCCAAAATACGTTGAGAAGTTTTTTGTTCAAGCAGCAAAAAAAGCATGGGATGAAGCACTTGATTTAGGTGAAAAGCATGGTTATCGAAATGCTCAGACAACAGTTATTGCTCCTACGGGAACTATTGGTTTGGTCATGGATTGTGATACCACGGGAATTGAGCCCGACTTCGCGCTGGTTAAATTTAAAAAACTTGCGGGGGGAGGTTACTTTAAAATTATCAATCAATCTGTTCCCAAAGCGCTCAAAAATTTAGGCTATACTCAAAAACAAATTCAAGAGATTGAGAAATATGCTGTTGGGACCGGAACCCTTCAAGGCTGTCCTGGGATTGATCATGAAAGACTACGCAACTTAGGTTTTACTGATGAGAAAATTTCCGCAGTTGAATCTTCTCTTGAATCAGCTTTTGATATTAGTTTTGCTTTTAATAGATATAATTTAGGAGATGAGTTTTTAAACAAAACCTTAGGGGTGAAAGAAGAGAATCTCAATAACCCAGAGTTTAATCTTTTAGCGGAATTAGGCTTTAGTGCCAAAGAAATTCAAATCTCTAATGAATATGTTTGCGGAACCATGACAATTGAAGGGGCCCCTCATATTAAAGATGAGCACTTAGCCGTTTTTGATTGCGCTAATAAATGTGGACGAATCGGTAAAAGACTTATTTCTTGGCAAGGTCATATTAAAATGATGGCCGCTTGTCAGCCTTATTTATCAGGAGCTATTTCTAAAACCATAAATATGGCCAGTGATGTGAGTGTTTCTGAGATCGCAGATGCTTATAGACTCTCACACTCTCTGATGACTAAAGCGAATGCTATTTATCGAGATGGATCGAAACTTTCGCAACCCCTCAATGCTTCTGCTTTTGAAGACCTGGGCTTACTTGATTCATTCGATGATATGTCTCAGACGGAGCAAATTGAACAAGTTGCTAAAAAAATCGTAGAGAAAGTGATTTATAAAGAAGTTAGTCAGCGCAAAGTTCTTCCCAATAGAAGACTTGGCTATACCCAAAAAGCGAGTGTAGGTGGACATAAAGTTTATCTTCGCACTGGTCAGTATGATGATGGAACCCTAGGGGAAATCTTTATCGATATGCATAAAGAAGGAGCTGCATACAGGTCTTTGATGAATTGCTTTTCAATTGCGATTTCTTTAGGTCTGCAATATGGAGTTCCTCTAGAAGAGTACGTAGAAGCTTTTACTTTTACTAAGTTTGAGCCAAACGGAATGGTCATGGGACATGACAATTTAAAGATGGCCACATCTGTGATTGATTATGTTTTTAGAGATCTTGCATGTAAGTACTTAGGTCGTCACGATCTTGTGCATGTTAAACCTGCTGATCTTGAGAGCGATAAAATTACTGGGGAGTCCGGGAATGATGAACCACTTTTAGAGATGATTGAAAAAACTGAAAGTGTCACACACTCTGATGGAAGTGTTTCCACTCAGAAGCTTTATACTAAACAGACTAATTCTGAGATGGTAAGCCAACAAAGAAAAATGAGTGAAGCCAAGATGAAAGGTTATGAAGGAGAGTCATGTCCCGAATGCCAATCATTCACTATGCTTCGCAATGGAAGTTGTATGAAATGCGATACCTGTGGTGCAACCACTGGGTGTAGCTAGAGATATTTCAGACGCAAAAAGTTTTGGTAGACTTTTTTAACCTTGAGAGACGTTTTTTTAAACACACATTAAGAAAAATTTAATCAAGGTAATCCTGCATAAAATGACCCACCCGAATGGGTGGGTTCTATGCCACTTATGTCGTTTTTTTTTCCTAAGCAATAATTAAAATCAAAGCATGTCAGAAAATGAAACGAGTCCAGAAATTATTATTTCTTGTTACAATCATTACCTCAGAAATACTCTCTCCAAAATTCAAGGGGGACTTGATCTCGTGGAGAAAAAGCTCATGGCCCACAATAGGGTTAAGCATGATGATTTTGTAGACGCGATTAATTTTGCTCGTCGAGGTTGTGATGATATTTCAGATCTTGTCGAGAGTCTTAAGACTCCATCTGACCTAGACAAACTGGTTGCAGCTGCAGAGCATAATTTTCTGGATATCCTTGAATTTAAAAAGAAGACTTAATTTTTCTTAAGTAGATGATGCAATTACGCATTAATAATTATACATTGCAGAAAGTATGGACGAGCTAAAATTTATTCAAAGTGTAAAAGAATACCGTAAGATCACGGGCATTTCGCAAGAGACAATGTCTAGAAAGATTGGGGTGTCCTTGCGTTCTTATCAAAGGCTTGAAGCAGGAGAGCTATCACTCAGCCTCACTCAATATTTAAAAATTCTTGAAACGGTTAATCCAAGGTTGGAAAAATCCTTAGAACTCATCATGAACTCAGATCATTTTAATAATTTTGCGCTCCGTGATCAGCATGTTTTAAAGCTGGCCCCGAGAAAAATTCATAATAATGTCGAAAAAGACTGGCTAGATTATAACAAGAAATGCCCCATGCTCAATTGTAATAAAGTTGGCTATTTGGAGTGGAACCTCACACGACTAGAGTATTACTGGTCTGAAGAGATGTATGATATTTATGAACTAAAGAAAAATGTTAAATTTTCTCATGACCTGCTTATGGGACAAATTAGTCCGGCAGATTATTTAAGCTGTAAGATTAATATGGATAAAATGATAAATGAAAACGCGCCTTTTCACTTTGTTCATAGCAGAAAACATTCTAAACGAGGCTTACTTAACTTAGTGACTTTAGCCAGAATGTGTGAGTATCAAAACGACACATATGTGTATGGTGTAACCCTAGAACTTAAAGTTAAAAATAGTCTTGAAAATATAATTAAGTAATTTCTTCACTTATATAGGCAAAAAATATTTAAATCATAGTTGACCAAAGCCCTACAGTTAGAAGATGTCATTTTTTCTGCGGCACAATTTTCCGTCTAGTCGTTGTCAGACTGTGCAAAAAGTTTATATCCTATTGCAAACAACTCAGGACATTTGCAAATTTTTAATAATTTGAAGGATGCAAAACTAATAATATGGAGGTTGAGTTATGAGTTTAGTTGATCAGTTCCACGCTGGTGGATTCTTTATGTATTTTATTCTACTTTTTGGTTTGTTAACGACAGGCTTTATTATAGAGCGCGGGATTGTTCTCTACACTCGTTATAAAGCAGTTAAAAAAGACTTCAGAAGAAATGTTCTAGCTTTTATTTCAGCTGGTGATTTCGCTGGGGCTAAAGCTTATATCACTGAATGTGGTGCAGATAAAACAAGTGTGGGGAGAGTTGTTCTTGCAGGTCTGAGACAAAGAGAAAATGCAAGTGGTGACGAAGCTCTTCAGGCTAGAATGGATGAGCAGTTAAATAGAGAAATTAGTTTTTATGATAGAAGAACTGGATTTTTGGCCATGTTTGGTAACGTAGCCACTCTTTTTGGTCTTCTCGGAACAGTTACGGGTCTTATTTCTTCATTTGCGGGTGTGGCAAGTGCCTCTCCAGTTGAAAGAGCAAACTTATTATCTCAAGGTATTTCAGAAGCTTTGAACTCAACAGCTTTTGGACTTATTGCTGCAATCCCAGCGTTAGTTGCTTATGCTGTTTTTCAAAATAAAACAGAAAGAATTGTTTCTGATATCACAGAAGCAGCAAGTGAGTTATACCACGATCTACTTTTTTATACTGAAAACCAACAGAGTATTGATACAGGTGTTGTGATTGCAGATGCAACCAAAGCAACAGAAACGAGCACAGCAAGAAATTAATTCGTTTTAAACTTAATGACTCTAGGTAATTTATGAAAAAGAAAACAGGACTTGGCTCTAAAAAAGAGTTAAATGCAGATCTTAACTTAACACCTTTTATAGATCTTCTTTCAACGTGTGTATGTTTTTTACTCATCACTGCGGTATGGATAGAGATCGGAAGTGTTGAGATTAAACAAAGCCATGGTACAGAAGCTGCTGCTTCTAAGAAAATCAGCTATGACTTAGATCTTGTTTATACTTCTCCCACAAATATAAAACTCAACCTCAAAAAAAATGGAAGAAGAGTAAAGGGATTTAATGTTAAAGGTGAGAGCATTGAAGCCACCCAAGCTAGTTTAAGTGAAACTCTGCAAGGCCAAGTATTAAACTTCAGAAATAAAGCAATTGAAATCGCTACCGCAACGATTACACCAAGATCAAGTGTTGATTATGGAAATCTTATGAAAACTCTTGATACATTGAGGTCAAACTCAATCATTAATATTGGTGTTCTCTCTGCGAGCGGAAGGTAATTTATGCGTTTAAATACTTCTCTTATAGCAAGTGATCCATTCGAAAAGCACTTGATAAAAAGAAAAAGAAAAACTAATTGGAAAAAAAGAGCCGCTGTCTATGCGCTCATGTTAACTTCAATGGTTGATATGTTTAGCATGCTTGTGGTCTTTTTACTGCAAACCTTCTCAACCAGCCCTGAGATTTTGATTAATAAAGGTTTAACCCTTCCCAATTCTGTGACTGCTTCTGAAGTTAGAGAGGCACCGGTTTTGGCCCTGAATAAAGATGGGAATCTCTATCTCGATCAAAAGCTGGTAGGCAAGTCGAGTGTCATTGTTAAAAATCCAAATAAATTAATGAAAGAGCTCAGTAATATCAAAAATAACTGGGCAAAAGTTCATAGTGGAACTCCTTTTCCAGGTGAGATTAATTTACAAGCGGATACTGAAATTCCATCCACACTTGTATCTAGTGTGATGGGGATCCTGACAACTGGAGAATACTCAACCATCAAGCTAGCTGTTATAGGTCTAAGATAATGAAGTATTTGTTTCTCTTTTTAGTTTGTTTCTCATCTGCTTTTGCAGATGAATATTTAATAGCTGAAATGGAGAATTTAAAAAATTCTCTAGAAAAAAATGACCCGGATAGAACTGAGCTATCTCTACGTTTAGCGGATCTTTATTTTGATGTTTCTATTCAAGAGGGAGATCAAAAAAATTTAGGGGAGTTAAGAGAGAAATCAGCATTTTATTATAAAAGTGTTCTTGAAGGCAGAGACGGTTTAGAAAAACCAAGTCCAGAATCAGCTGTTAAAATCAAATTTCAATTAGCCAGAGTCCTCAATAAATTGCAAAAAATTGATGAATCTCTCAATTATTATCAGAGCGTTTTTCAAGACGAGTTGGCCAGCAAGAAATTTAAGCGTGAATCAGCTCTCGCGCTAGCTGAAATCTATGAAGAAAAAGTAAATTTTAATAAATCCAATGAGTATTACCTCCATGGGGTGAACCTTTGTGAAAGCCTTGAGACATGTAATTATGCTCACTATAAAAGAGCATGGTTGCTCTACAAAGAAGTGAGACTTGATGAGGCGATCGTGGAGTTAAAGAAATCTCTTTGGGATTCTAAAAAACAAGCCAGAGATAAAGTTATTAATGATCTTCTTTTATTTGTCTCCGCTAGTGTGACCGATGGTCATAGTGAACTTGAGTATTTTCAAGATTTGGCAAAAAAAACCAATCAACCTGAACTTGTCCGAAAATTAGTTGAATCTTTTTATGGAGCGGGAAATAGAATTGCTGGAAGTAATGTCCTCAAAGCATGGAATGAATCAAATCCTGCCATGTTTTATGAACTCAGATTATTAGAGGAGTTTTACGGCTTTAGAAATTGGAAAGAAGTTCGTCATTATTTAACTGAGCTAGAAAAAAGAAATGCTTCGGATATTCCTGAAGACCTTGAAGAGCAAAAAGAAAGTAAGGCCATGCTCAAAAGAGTCATCGTACAACTTGGCTCAGAAACGGAACAAGATAAAGAATATAATCAAGATCTTCTAAGAGTCATTGATATCTATCTCTCCTTTTATCCTAACGATGAGATGAGAGTGAAATTACAACAGGGCTGGTTTAATGCTCAAGAAAATGAAGAGCTTAAACTGACACGTTTAGAGCGTTGGATTGATGAAGATATAAAATATGGATTTAAAGCCGAGCATATAAGAAAGCTGAGACAATCAAGACTTGCCCTCGCTCAAAAGTTAAAAAAACCACAGATTGTTTTACATGAATCACTTGAAATTTCAAAAATTGTAGATGAAAAGTCTGCCCGTGAATTTAAATATGTTTATGCTCACGCTCTTTATGAACAAAAAGAATTTGCAAAAGCACTTCCCATTTTCGTAGAACTCGCTGATACAAAAAAAATTGATTCATGGTCTATCAAAGCTCAAAACTTGGCCCTCGATATTTACAACGTAAATAAAGACTTTGCAGGTCTGGTCGCACAATCAAAAAAATGGACTGAGAACCAAAAGATTCAAGACAATAAAGAACTTGCTAAAGAATTAACAGAAATGAAAAAAGTACAAACTCAAGCGAGCTTTGAGCATACAGCGAGCTTAGGGGAAAGTACTCAAGCCCTAGAGCAGTTTTTTAGTTATTGCTTTGACAAAGTTTTTGAAGAAAAATCCTGCCAAAACGCAAAAGTCCTGGCCGTTAAGCTTAAAGATCAAGCTAAGTTGGTGGCCCTGCTAGAAAAAGCCAAAGACGAAAAAGCTCTTATTGTGGAATATGAACTCATGGGTGAGTTTAGCAAAGCTGCTAAACTGCAGGAAAAATTTAATTTAACAAAAAATGCTGATATTTCTGTCTATCTTAAAATCGCTCTTCTCTATGAATTAGATCAAAGCTTTGAGCAGAGAGATCGCATTTTAAATAAGCTGGTAACTAAACTAAAAAGAGAGAAGAAAGTTCCCTCCAATTGGGAAGAAGCACTTTATCTCACATTCAATGAAGCCAATCTTATCAATCATAAAACTTTAAATCTTAACTGGTCTCTTTCCAAAAAATTAGAAATTGCCAACAGTCTTGCCAGTGCTAAAGAGATTAAAGCTGATCACAAAGTCTTAACCCAAAGCACCACTTATACCGGTCCATTTTGGTCCAAACATGTCTTAACGACTGCTCAAAAGCTAGCCCAAAGACAAGCAGGTATAAGTTTCTATGGAACTCGCTCCGAAGTTAAATTTAAGAGAAGAACAAGGGCCTTAGAGAAATTTCAAAAATATGCAGTTGGGTTTTTAGAAGGTGCTGATGTAAACACGAGAATCTATCTTTTAGATATGCTTAAAAATAATTATAGCCAATTTGCTTTTGAAATTCTTAATACGCCACTTCCAGAAGGATTAGATGAAGCGACTCTCGCTCAAATTAATGAGCAGCTCAAGCAAATGAGTGAGCCTTATCAAATGGCAGCAGGCAATTATCAAAATTTACAGATGCAACAATTGAATACATTGAAAAAAGAAGAGCTGGTGAGTATTCAAAATAAGTTAAGTGGTGAAGAGTTAACCTATAGCGAATTTATAGAAGTACCTACAGAAACGGAAGCTATCAATTTGGCAGCTCTCGATTATGAAAGCTTTAATATGGCCAAACTCAAACTAAATCAGACACCTGATGATCTTAAAACTCTTACCGATATGCAGTCCTTTTATAAAAAACAAGGACTCGATCGCATGGCTTCGTATTTTACAGGACGTATTAATAATATAAGGGAAGAACAATGATGAGGACTATCTTAGCTCTTTTTATGCTGATTTCAATCAGTGCTTTTAGTGCCGACGAAAAAGCATCTAAAACACGTTATCGTGAAGGTAAAAAAATTGATTTCGAATCACTTTTGATTGAAGGTCAAAAGAAAAAAGCAGACTACTCAGTTGTCACTGGTAACTTGGGTGAGAGCGATTTTGGACTTTTAAAACTGAGAGAGGATTTTACTGACACCATGGCGGACGATATGGGTGAGGAGGTTCAATTATGATCTCAATAGAAAATAATGCTGGTGAACTCATAAAAGTTATTAATGGTGAACAAACTGCTGAGTTAGGTTTTCATAAACTCTTTGGTTTTATTGGTAGTGAATCTGCTGCACGAAGACTAGAACAAAGAAGGCTCAAAGGTTTTGAATTTGATCAAAATGAATGGTTATGTCGTTTTAGCCTTGATCTTAATGGCAATGAAATTAATCTTAAAAATCCTGAGAATTGTAGTCTCAGAAAGTTAGATAACTCAAGCTGGCAACTGATCACTGAGAGTGGGGAATTTAAAATTTCTAACAGAAGTGCAGCTGCGATCAGTGATTCTTTACTTCTCAATAACGATAAGAATGAATGGCTCGAAAAATGGGTGGTAAGAATCCTAGCGATGGTCTTACTTACACTTCCAATTCTTTATTTTATGGAAAGCAAAGTTGAAGAAGAGCCCGAGGTTAAAAAAGAGTTAAAAAAGATCACGGTTAAAGTTGTTAAACCAGTGAATACAGTTAAATTAAATAAAGTATCAAGTGCAACAAAAGTTAAACCTCTTAAAAAAGTAGATAGAGCAAAACGTGCTGTGAAAAGAAACTTAGGTTTCCTAGGCATGGTGGGCTCAAAAGATATGAAAAAAGTTGTTGGTGGTGTTCCTCAAAAACTTAAAGCCGCAACAGCTGGTGCTGGTAAAGGCGGTAACGCTGGAAGTGGAGGAGAGGTTCTCACAGGACTTGGAAAAGGCTTAAAGAAAACAACCGTTGGTAATACAGGTGTCGCCGGTCTCGGTGGTGTTGGTACCAAAGGCGCTGGTGGTGGAAAAGGTGGCTATGGTTCAACGATGGTGGCAAGTGGAAGCGGAAGCGGAATTTCGGCGATTAATGTGGCCAGCAACGATATGGTCCTTGACGGTGGTCTTTCACGTTATGCTATCAATGCAACTATTGCAAAATATCTCTCTCAAGTACGTAGATGCTATGAAGCTCAGCTTAACAAGTACCCAGATATTGAAGGGCTTGTGACGGTGGCCTTTGAAATTGGTGGCACAGGAATGCTTAATTATTCAAGAGTTCAAAAAACTTCTTTAGGAAATAAAGCAGTTGAGAGTTGTATCACGACAAAAATGATGAAATGGAAATTTCCAAAGCCCAAAGGTGGAGTCAACGTAAAGGTAAGTTATCCGTTTATGTTGAGACCAGTTAGCTAGGCCCAGGTGCTTTAAGGAGAATAAATGAAATACTTATTAATTTTAATGTTAACTATTCTTTTCTTATCTTGTGAAAAAGATCCTTATCCCAGTGGAAGCTTTACTGGGGATGATGGACGATTAAGAGACACTCGAAGAAATCCTGATCAAGACATCAATAACCCTGGATCACCAGATCTCCCACTGGATTTAGAATTCTTTGAAGGAAAATTATCCAAACATACATTTAGATTTATTGCCCCTGCTGGGAAAGAGCCTGTTTTATGGCTAGAAGATTTACCTCGTGGAGTAGAATACGATGGTTCAACCATGACTCTTAGTTGGCAGCCAGACTTTAGAGCAGGTAATGATAAAAATGATCCTACGATTAAAGTGGTAACTTACTTTATCACTGTGAAATGGAAACTTGCTGATGAGCCTAATACAGAAGCAAGAGAAGCCACAATCCCTCTCAAGGTTTTTGATACTCCTAGAAATTTTGAAGTAAGAAGCTTAGATTCTCAATGGGTCGATGAGGGAGAAACTCTTGAGTATGAATTCACCATTCACAACGAAGATTTTCCTAACGGACCTTTTAAGGTGGCCACAGAAGGGATGCCGGCAAATGCTAGAGTGCGTGAGCATCCAACAGATCCTAGAAAGCGTACCATCATTTTCAAGCCTGATTATCACCATGTGAAAATTAACGACAACCCTAATCCATGCTCAAGCAGTAGTGATAATGATTGTCTTAAATATGAAGCTAAAATAATCGTCTCTAACCCTGCAAATCATGAAACGACAAAAGATGTGACCATTAAAGTAAATGATATTCGAAGACCACTGGCCATACTCACTCCAGATACAATGCAGCAAGGACTAGATATTTCTTTTAGTATTTCAGTTGTTGATCCTAATGGAGAAGTCGCTCCATCAATCGCTCTATCTTCCAAAAGACCTGATAAAGGAGAGTTTGAAGAGAAGTTAACTAGAGATGAAGAAAATAATCTCTCTGTCTTAAATGTTTCTTGGAAAGATATCCCACCAGTCTTTAATGGCAAAACAGTTCGCTTTGATTTTCAATCATGTGTTTTAAATGACTATGGAAGAATGAGTCAGTGTAGCAAAGCTGATTTTTCAGTGGAAATAAAAGTTAAAGATAGAAAAGCACCCTTCTTCGAGCGAAGAGATTGGGCCCAAGGTGAGATCAAATACCTTAGACATAAAGAGCGCAAGAGCTACACTGTCTATGCAATGGATGGAGACCAAACTTATCAGTCAGTGGATAATGTCGTGGTGAAGCCAGAAAGCATGCAGAAGTTTGTAAGCTTTAGAAATTCAAGATTAGAAGTCTCTTTTGATAAGCCAGGAATTCATCAATTTTCACTGGTGGCTACTTCTGATTATAATCTTTCAAGTGCCGAGAGCTTTGTGGTGGAAGTTTTTCCTGAAACAAGATCAAAAACTATTTATTTCACAGACTCGGTCAGGGATAACGAAGCACGTTTTTTTACTTCTGAGATGACGAATGTGGAACTGATGAACCCGGTGCTACAACCGCTTAATAATAGAAATCTTTCTGGAAGAGATAATCTTATTTTAGGAACAAGTATTTTAAAAGACCCAACCCTTATTGAAGATATCAAAAAAGCGATGAGTATGATTAAAAATGTTGTGGTTGCAACCCCGCTTATTGAAAGTATGCCAGAAGAATTTATTCGACTGCTGACTGATGAGTATAGAATAAGTATTCTCGGACGTTATAGTGAGATAGGTGATGCTCCTGATCTTAAAGATATGTACTTTGTTGTGAGATCTGATTTTAGAACACCAAATGAAAATATAAAACTTAAATTGAGTGCAACTGATCAGTCTCATGATCCACTCATTTTCTCTATTCCGGTTGATCGCAAAGACTGTCAAGACGTTATGGATTTTACGAATCGTGGAGTGACTCAAACACCGACTCAATATAAAATTGGACTCATTTGTAACCGTAAAAACTCAGGGCGATTTGCTATCCTGGGAACTGAATTTGCCGATCTTAAAACAAGTGAAGCAGATAAAGCCATCCCTGGTCAATGGCTCAGACAAATGTTGAATGTCAGGTTGTCTCAAAGTGAGGAGAGATAAATGAAAAATATTATTATTGGACTTATCATAATATCAAGCTCAAACCTTTTGTTTGCAGCAGAAAATAAGCAATCAAAGTCAGCTTTAGAAAAGCAATTAGAATCCTTAAATATCCCCAGTGATAAGGTGACTCCTGTCGTTTCTGAAGAAAAGATTTATGCTGTGAATGCGAGATACTCAAGTCTGAATAAAAGATTTGAAGTCACAATGTTTGGAGGCAATAACTTCACAGGTGATTCTCATATCGATAGCACCAATGTGGGGGGAACTTTACGTTTTCATTATAATAGTCGTTTTTCATTGGGATACCGTTATACGGAATATTTTAATAAGTTAAGTGAAGCTGGCCAGACTCTTTATGATTCTAAAGAATTGCTTCCGGATACTGACTATGCGATTAAAAGCACAGAAGGCTTTTTAAATGTAAATACTATCTATGGAAAGCTCCGATTTACTCAAAATACAATTGTTTATTTTGATCATTATGTCTCTCTTGGGTATGGAGAAATTGCCTTAGCTCGGGATGAAGTCCAGTTTTATAATTTAGATACAGGATTTTCTTTTTGGATGGGTAAGCATATGAGTGCAAGAGTTGGCGTTCGAAATGAATTCTATATTCAACAAAAACTTAAAGGTAAAGAAAACGCCCATAATGCCCAAGGCTACTTAGAACTTGGTTACTTATTTGGAGAGGGTAGTCGAATATGAAATTCTTTCTCATTCTTCTATTCGCAGCAACTGCACTCGCCAATGATGGTATGAATATTTTGATAGGAAACGATCAAAGTTCACTGGCCACTCCTATTATCAAACAACAAAAACAACTGGTTTTGGATGATCACTTCTTAGTGCAGTTTTATGGCAATTATATGGCCTTAAGAACCATGGATCGTGATTTTATGGATTGGGCCCAATTATTTTTAGATAAAAAATATACACAAGCTTTAAAAACGTCATTTTCTATCAATGTAGATAATGAAGAAAAAAATAAGTTGGTAAAAGCCTCAAGGCTATATCTGTTATATAAGTTAGGTCTTAATCAAAGTTTTTTTAATGAGTGGTTGAGCTTGAGTGTTCAATCAAGCTTTTTAAACTCACCATTAGGCATTGCCCTTGATCAAATTGTGGGAAAAAATGCTTCTCATTGGTTTTTGAAGAACAATATCTATGTGACTCAAATGCAACGGAAAGCGCTATCGATGTTAGAGGCGAATAATACACTTTTCAATATAAGCGCTCAGGCGATGTTTAATCTACGCTCAGGTCTTGCAGGCCTCAAATTTATTGGAAAGCTTCCTATAAAAGATCCTTTGAGGATTAAGCTTGCTGACTCTGCGATTCTGTCTTATGCCAGACAGGGAGAGCTTGCCAAATCTGCGAAAATTTTAAAAGAGGTTTATGAACCGGTTTTAGCCGATGAAAAAGATATCAACAAGATATCTGCTTATTATTTAACTTTAGCAAGAATGCTCTATCAAGCCAGAGCTTTTGAAGCAAGTGAGTACTATTATGAGCTGATCCCAGATGAAGCGAGCCAGTTTCTTACTGCTAGAGTTGAAAAGCTATGGATCTCAATGCAAGATAACGATCTATCTCAAGTTAGAGGGGACATGCACACTTTATCTCAACAGATCTTTAAAGATAAGTTTATACCAGAGATTTATCTGGTCAGTAGCATGGCCAATTTAAAAACCTGCCAATTCAATGAAGTAGAAAAGAACTTTAAGACTTTTGTTGAGGTGAGTAAGCATTTTCTAACGGAAATTGAAGAAAATCTGAATGCCAAAAAACCTAAAATCATAGATAGAGATGATTTCTATCTCAACTATTTAGCTCGAGCGAACCAAAAGCTTATGCAAGAAACGAAAAGCTTAGAGAAAGGTTACCAAGAATTTGGTTTTGCTCAAAAACAGATGAGCTCACATAAAAACTTACAAAAATTGGTCATGGCCAACCATACTCTTGAACTTAAAAGAAAATGGAATAATCGCAAACAATTACTCTCGAGCACCATTAGAAAAATGAGATTCGTTAAAGTTGAGTTCTTATCCACCATGAGAAGACTTAAAAACGAACTCGCTCAAATCAAACATGGTGACGAAATTCATTTAACCAGCTCTGCTTTAGACAAATCCGATAGAGTGGTTTTTCCTTACGACGGAGTTTTGTTTGGAGATGAGCTTTTTAATTATGCTAGCTCACTTAAAAATTTATGTCTTAGAGGTCGCAAATGAAAATACTAGTTCTGCTTACGATCGTTTTTAGTCTTTTTTCATGTAATGAAAAAGATGGTTATGTTTATTTTGATGATCCACCACCGAGGCAATATTACAAGCGTAGTTTTGATCCAAGTCTTTTTAAAGCAGACAATAAAGTGGATATTTTATGGGTGGTAGATAATTCAGGAAGTATGAGCTCGATTCAGGCCAATATTGTAAAAAATGCTGGTCTTTTTATGGAAAATTTTCAAAATGATCAGCTCTTAGAGTGGAAGATGGGTGTGATGTCCACAGATGTGGATGAGGACCCTTATTTAGGCTTTGATACACCTTTTGATTTCGATACTATCAATCCGATCAAGGTTTTCACTGACGAGTTTAAAAAACTTGGTACTAATGGCGCTTATGATGAGTATGTATTTAGAAATGTACATAGGGCCTTTGATTATGTCATTCCCAGAACTGATCCAAGACTTCCGGCTCAGTATCAGTTCTTTAGAAATAATGCCCATTTTGTTGTGATTATGGTGACTGATGAGCCACCTCAAAGTTATAAGTTGGATGATACCTTGTATGAACCTATACCTTTTTTAAATACCATGTCGAGATTAATTGCGGGGGATAAAATACTTCGTTTCTACGGAGCTATCGCTGCCAAAGATTTAGAGAATTGTTCAGAGTCTTGGAGCTATACTGGCAGCCGTTTTGAAACCGTTGTTAATGACACCGGAGGATTTACCATCTCCGCATGTCTTCCTGACTTTGGGAAAGGTCTTGCTGAAATAGGTAAGGATATCGCTAGCATTCCCAGCCAACCGAGACTGCTGTTAGGTGATCAGCCTAAACCGGAGACGATTAAGGTGACCTATAAAGGCGTTGAGCTCCAAGGTGGCACAAGAGACGATAAAGCCTATTGGTATTATGATAAACATTTTAATAGAATTAATTTTTATAATATAGACTTTATTCCAGATGGAGATCTTACTGAAATAGAAGTCTCATTTGAAATAGAAGACGGTGTTGATCGTAGCTAACCTTTAGAGAGGATCTTTATGAGAAGTTTATTGATGGTAAGTATTTTGATTTCTTCAGCTCTTTATGCAGTTAATCCAGGTGACCAAGCCCCGAGCTTTAAACTCAAAGACCAAATGGGAAAAGAGGTTTCACTCTCAGACTTCAAAGATAAGATTGTAGTCCTGGAGTGGTATAACCAAGGCTGTCCTTTTGTAAGAAAACATTACGATGCAGGGAATATGCAAAAAACACAAAAAGAGGTGCAAAACAACGAAGATGTTGTTTGGCTCACCATCAACTCTTCAGCAAAAGGTAAGCAAGGTCATCTTAAAGACAGTAAAGCGGCTCTCTTGCAGCTCAAAGAAGAGAAGTCAAACGCTCTGCATATGCTTCTTGATCATAACGGAAGCGTTGGCCAGGCTTATGGTGCAAAAACAACTCCTCATATTTATGTCATTGGTAAAAAAGGTATGATTCAATATGTTGGAGCAATGGATTCCATTTCTTCGGCCAATAAAGCTGATATCCCTAAAGCAGATAACTATGCATTGAATGCGGTGAATAGAGTTATTGCAGGTCAGAAACCTAACCCGCAAAAAACTCGTCCTTATGGATGTAGTGTAAAATACTAAAAAATTTTATAATGAAATAGTAGCTTCTGCTGCATGGTGATCGGAGAGTGAATATTCGCTCTTCTCACCAGTCTCATACAGATCATAGCTTCCAGTGAAATTGTGGATTTGGAAGTCAATCATTTTAAGATTTGATTTTTTAGGATGTAGAAAAACGAAATCAATCCATTTTTGTTTGTCTGTATTATCACTTAAACATTTAAGCATATCATTTGTAGCATACTCTGCTGACCAGATAAGTTTACCTTGTGGCTTTAGGTATTCGGCACCATGAAAGTCCATAAAATCCCAAAAATACTCATGCAGGGGACTGTGATGACTGATATTGAAATCACCACCAAAGATCAGGGGGAGGTCATCATTTGCATAACCCTCAAAGAGTGACTTTCTTATGACTTCAAGTTGTCTACTTCTGATACGAGTATATTTTTCACCAGATTGGGCTTGTAAGTGAGTGGTAGCAAGCCGTACTTTTTGATTATCTGGGAGGGTGGCCGTGGCCATAAGCACACCTTTTGAGCTGAAGAAATCAGCATGGGCCATACCCTTATAGAGCTTAAATCTTATATCAGATAAGGGGTATTTACTAAAAATGACCAGACCAGAGTTGATTGGCTTAAAGAAGCTACGAAATGGTTTTCCTGTATGATAGGGATGAGTTTTTAATAATTCTTCACTGATTATCTTGAAGCTTTTTTTAGTGAAGACTTCCTGAAACATAATGATATCAGATTCTTTCATCGTATCGTGATTGGCAATCAATTTTGCACGTGTGTTTTGAAAGGTCTTTTTAGCAATCTTAGGCAGCATATAAGCATTCCATGAGAGAACTTTAAGCTCTGCCGCTTGAACATTCATTCCTATAAATAAGCATAAAACAAGTTTAAACATGTCTTTCCCTAACATTTACAACCTCTTCCGTAAAATTTCATTTTTTATATTAGCTTTTTAATGTAAAATTTTCAAAATTATTCAGTGTCACAATACACATGATGATTCCATCTCATGCCAGCATCGAAAAAGACAAAGCCAACATTTTGATTATTAATAGATCCAAAATCAAAGATGCTATCAACAATAGTGTAGTGGGCTTCATCTCTAACCCCAAACGTATCTCTGAGCGGTCCTAATGGCTTTGCTTCAAAGTTACCAAAAGCTGCCCCTCTACGGGTTTGTCCTGAGGCACAGAAGTCTTCTCCAAGGCTTGTGAGCTTCTTCACTACATCAGTGGTTAAGATTGGTTCCCCTGTTCTTGCATCAAAGTCTGCATTGTCTAGTACAGTTTCTGTATAGGTATCACTTAGACCTTCACCAGACACAAATTTATTAAAATAAACATTTAAATCAGTCCCAGCTGGTAGGGCACATGTATACCATGTTTGTGCTCTTCTCGTTATTTCATCCAGAGGAGCATCACTTTCCTTTCCAACACCGCTACAACACATTGTCGGATTAAGGGTTGGTGTTCCTAATTCTAAACAACATTTAAACTCATGATCAGAAAAAATTGCTGGGTGAGAAATAAGCTCTTGAGTCGCCACTAAACTTTGATTGAGTGAACTCGCATTAATATCTGAGTCTAGAGTTGTATCATTTTGCCACGGTGAAGCCGCGTTACTATCTACAAAAGTTTTTGAATGATTAAGAAAATCCGCTACGGTTTGTAATTTCTGTCCAAAAGAGACTTCTTCAAATATTCCAGGAACTAAATTTTGGTAGTTATCATTACAGTAAACCGGCTCGTAAACCATTTGAGGAATTCCTAGATACTCAAGCTTAGAGAGTCGTTCTAGATAGTAGAGTGCCGAACCACCTGTACTTGATCTTCGGTGGGGAAGAAGGTCTTCGGACTCAACATTCCCACCCAATCTATTTTGAGCAATAGATTCCCAAGCAGCTGTTCCTGGAGCATACCACTCTATCCGTGCCGAGTAATAATTCTCTTCCTCACCGTAGTTATTAGCATCATCTGAAATAATATTATTGTAAGCAATTCCTAAGTTTCGCGTATCAGGATCATAAGCAAAGCAACAGGTACCCGCACAGGCCACTCCTTGAAATGGTGTATTGGATGCTTGAGGAGTATCGTCGCAAAGTCCAGCAAAAGTATTTGTATTTCCATCCCCACAAGCATAAGAGCCATTCGCTGGAATAACTTCATTACACGCGATGTAGTTTCCAGGAGAAGACGGGTCCTCTAGAGAGATCGTAATATCAGCCAGATCTGTACTTGGATCTGAGGGAGTTACAAAAGAAGGAAGTTTCGTTTTTATAAACCTTCTATTGGCGTCGATTTTATCTTCATCTGTCCAGTCCATAACCATAGGTGCATTAAGGGGATCAACTTCTCCATTTTGCGCGAGAAGAGTGTAATAGGCCCATTGATTTACAGGCCACATATTGGCCATGATTTCCGGGTCCGTATCAAGAATCATCTTGGTGGAACGGGTATCAATTTTTGGTTTGATGTTTCCATCACTTAAACTATTAATCGCCCCGGATGGTTTCTCTGCACACCCACCATTGACAAGGGTTGGATCACTGCAATACTGAACGCGATCATTGTCTAATTGAGTTTCTCTTATCCCATAGTCTTCAGGCTCATCAGTGAGTAGAAGTGGGGTGTTGTAGTTAAGGCACTTAAAATTTTCGACACTTAATCGCAATCTATTTCGAGACCAATCGTTTGTTCCATCTGCAAAGGTGCGTACCCAAGAACCCCCGCAACAAGTTTTAGCAGCAGTGTTATGAATGGTTTCCCATTGGAGATTTTGAGTGATACTGACAGCATTATCTAAAAATTTATCTCCGTTCGTATTTTCTGTATTAGCACTTGGTCTTACGATTCCGTTAGCCACTTTGGTTGAATTATCAACAGAATTATTGGCAGCGGCGTAGCGTGAGTAACGACTGGGTTCGTTGGGATAATAGGAACCGAAAACATCTGTACGCAGACCTTGGGATTCGTCAGCATTAGGCGAGTCTTCTGTATACATACTTATGGTTTCTCCGATGGGACGGCAGCATCTATTATTTTCTATAGCATAGGTATTAAAATTATAATGACCTTCACTAGGCTCACTTTCGGCTTGACCACAAACTAAAAATTCTTCGTAATAAGCTTTTTCCGCCTCATTTCCAAAAAATTCCCCATCAACTAAATCCGCTGCATTGGCCATCATTCTGTTAGGAGAACAATCAAGATCAGTATGACAGACCGCTCCTGGCTTTCTGAGGCAGGCATCCCGAGCGAGACTTGGCTCAATGACAGCGTTTGAGCTGTTCAGCGGGAAGGCTTCAATGGTTTTAAAACCAGAAAAGTCTTTAAGACTATCTGCTGAAGTAGCGGTGGTAAGAGACACACTTGAGCTCAGGTTCTCTAAGCTACAAGCATTTTGCGCTCCACTATAAAAAAGTATTGTTTCTTTTTGAGTCAGTGAGAGTCCAGAGTCTGCAGGTTCAAAATTGTCTGCAATAAATTCATCTTGGGTATGCACATATTCACCGGTTTCATCGAGGATAGGGCATGAGCTATAGCGGAGATCAGTATAAAGGGCAGAGTTACACCCCGCAATTTGAGAAATAAAATCTGTACGTTTTTCAGGGTCAGCAGTAGCATGTTGCTTGCTTGGTTCCCAATCATTAGTATCAATCGCTGTGGTGTAGCTAGGAAGTTTCTTTCCAGGCCTGCAAATCCCTAGGTTTCCACTTGCACTCGCATCAGTGAGAAGCAGGTTTTCTTTAAGAGTATTTTGAACATCTTCAGGGAGAGTGGATAAATTACCTGTATTAATATAGTGCTTAGGTCTTCCCAGTATATTTGCTTCTTGGCCGTAAAAATGATTGGGGCTCTCTAGGAGCTCATCCAGTGGCTTAGCATAGCGGGCGACTTCGGTATTAAAGTTCGCTGTGTTTAATTCTGCACAGAAAAAATTAGGAGCACAGGTAAGATTTTTTCTCAGCCCCGCGTCGCTTATATTTTCATAGTCCACTCGACAGGGAGCTCCAGCTCCTCGATAAACACATCTCTTAGTCCCGCTGTCTGGGGGAAGAGTGGCCTGTTGTAGAAAATCAACAATGGTTCCTGTCTTACTCGAATTCGCAATTTCAGAAGCTCCAAGTGCTTCAAATCGAGGCCATTTGGTTTGCATATAAGTGACATCTGCACATGAATATTCCCATCCAAGTTTGGTGATACAATCAGCATCGACTTCGCATTCATGATATTGCTGACAGCTTCCAGCTTCATTTTGAGCGGAATCGTTAATCTCTAAACCATTAGCATAGTCGTAGATGGCCCCGGTGGAACCAAAGTCATATTCTTGCACGGCAACTTTATGATTAGTAGCATTGGCGAGATCAGCAAAAGGAGCATTGATCGCCAGATAGAGTTTGTTAGAGGTGGCCTTCACAATGCGACCTTTCCCTATGGCAAACCAGGTGACTCCATCAAAAGAGCCAATGAGAGCACCGCGATTAAATCCATACCAATCTTTTTGGTAACCATTGATATAAAGAGCTGCCTGAGCTTCTAATCTATTTAATCTTTGCTCTTGGTCATCAGCATTTTCAGTGTGAGTGTAGGGGAGCATGGTTGGCGGTAACCAGCAGGCCCTTCCAAAAGCTGTATCTTCATAGTTACCAAGAGTGGTGTTACTTACATACGTATCTCTTCGAGTTGTAAAACCAACAGCTCGAAGTCCGACTCCACCACTTACAGCAGGAGCGAAAGAAAAATTACCAAACCAAGAGTCCTTAGCACAAGAAGGACAAGAGGAAAGAAAACCTTCTAGAGTGGAAATAATATATTGTTTATCGAATTCAACATCTACCACTTTTGCAGGATATGCCCCAGAGAGATCCGTTTTAAATTGTCCAAGCAGTGAGTTCATATTAAATTCACCGTTTTTAGGAAAAATAAAAAAATCATCTAAGTATTGAAACTCTTCACCCTCTTGCTCTCCACTTGCACCACTAGGTAGACTTTCAAAAGGATCAATCTCCTTATTTTTGGTGTCGAAAAATCTATGGGGAGCGGATTTTGCATTCACAAACACTTCTAAGTCTTGGAAGGGAAGCGGAGTTTTATCGGGCTCAGGAGTCACACAATTAATCGCTATAATTGTGTCTGTTGTATTACCATTACTATCGGTTTGAAAGCTAGGTGAGTAGGTATAGGCAGGACAAATTTCTACCATGGTATCCAAATCGTTTTTTTCACTACAACCACAATTCGTGTACAGTCTTTTCATAACAGAGGTGTAGTCTAGATCTGGGGTAGAGTTACAAACTGAATAACTCGCAGAAGTGTTAGGGTTGCTATGAAAAGGATCAGTCTCTGAGTTTGTAATCAGCTCTTCAACACATTGATAGTCTAAGATAAGATCTGCTAGCCGTTCTTCAGCTTCCGCTTCCGTGTCGTCTTCTTCATCACTATCATCAGAACCATCGTTATCAGTAGGAACTTGTTCTAAACATATATGATAAAATTGAGGGTATTTTTTATACCAGTTCGTATCAATAAATTTCTCTTCTTCGGCGCTTAGAAAACCATTGGGATCCGCTTGCACTCCAGAAATTTTAATCGACTTTTCATTTACACATTGTCCAGACACGCAACAGTCAAAGCCTTCCGCTTGACAAGAATTATTGCTACAGCTACTTGATCCATTGTCTGAGCTTGAATTCATATCAATTCTAAAACTGAGAGGGGAGATATCTAAGTCTGTTCCCACTTGGCGAAGGACATCATCTGAAGTCAGCGATGATATTCCTTGATCAAGATAATAAAAACTGATTTTGTTACTCACTAAAAAGTTTTGGCACTCAGGACAAGCATTGCTGGGATGATAGACTATGCCATTATCACTGGCATTGGTGACTCCATCAAAATTGGTGTCGCCGGCAGGTAAGGTGGTCAAAACATTATTCACAATTTCTTCCGTTGACTTATAACAGAGATCATTACCAATAGAGTTATTAAGCTGAGCTCTAAAATATTTAGTGGTTGAACCTTTCAAAAAATTTGTCGTTTTTGATGGGATAACTTTATAGCGAAGTATTTTGGGGGAAGTTGAACTCGATTGTTCAAACCGAACTTCCATACAATAAACTCTTTCAAAATGAGTATCGTTTAACAGATAATCATGAACGGAATCACCTAAGATATAAACGCTTTTAGAATTATCAACATTGATGGTGAGAGTTTCAGAGTTAAGCCCACTATTATTCCAGCGAATGGGAAAATTAAAATTAGAATCAAAAGAAATATCTGTGATTTCATCAGGGTCAGTTGTCGAACCCTGACCTGAACTTTCAACATCTCTAATCTGTGCCTGCTCCGGCATACAGCTTAAAGTAAATAAGAATGTGAGTACTAATAAAACTTTCATTATACCTAATTCCCTCATCACTTTATCGGATGAAAGTTAAATCATTTTGAACCCTTACCCCATTATAAAGGGGATAGGGAGCTTTCTTCCTAGCCTCAGCAGATGACTTGTAAGTTATTGAGATTTATAGAACTTAGGTGCTTAATTTTTCGCAATATTAAAGAAAGATAATTTAATGACCAACAGAAGTGGTCAGAAACTAAAAGGAGTGGCCCCATTTGCGGGCCCTGTAGTTGAGTCAGTTGTAGAGGTATTACCAAAGCTTCCAAAAGCGGAAGTATTGTCGTTGGTGAGGTTGAGTGAGGGGTTAGTATTAGTTGAAAAACTAAAGCTATAGGGGTTACCTGGATTATTAAATTGGCTTCCTCCCATTCCAGCTTGAAAATTTGTCATACCATTAAAACCAGTTTGCGCCAGTTGGAATTGATAAGCATTGTATTGTTGATAGCGAAAAGCTCCACAAGCAGTTGTTGGATTGGCCTGACAAGCTTGCAGGGCTTCCATCTGATCCACCCGCTGTTGCTCTCGAGCTGCAATATACGAGTACACTTGCTCGCGAGTATCTTTGACCTGTCTACCTTGAAGATAAGTCGCAGTCAGAGTAGGAATATGTCCTACTAGAGTGGTTGCTGCACTGGTGGCACCAATAGCTAAACCACTTCTTCGACTTTCTCCTAGCGTATAACTTCGACTCATACGCATCGCTCGTGCACGTCTTTGAGCGGCGACTCGATTTTCTTCTCGCTCTCGAAGCTCACGATCATATTCTCTTCGATCTTCCCTTCGCGCTTCAAAAAATCGGCATGTGTTTTCAAGATAATTTCTCGTCACACTTTCTTCTGTTCGATTACCGGCACATTCTCTGGCCATAAATTCATCACGGTCAGTTTGGAAAGTTTCTAAAGCATTTGATCCGGGTCTAAGTAGACTTTGTTCGACCCATTCCTGATCGATCCTAATTTGAATATTGTCAAGTTCATCACCTAAAGATAATAACTGCTGAGAGGGATCGACATTTAGATCTCGATCACATGCAAATTGTTTATTTTCAAGTAGATTCCTATCGTTCTCTTGATGGCACCCTTCTCTCTCTAGACTATTGAGGGTTAGTCCTTTTAGTGTTTTGAGTCTTTGAAAGGGCTGACCTTGATTATAAAAATCTAGTTTTCTTTTGGCATCTGCGACTGCACGTCTTTTCTCTTCGAGAGTTCCGCAAATATTGAGGGCAGGATTATTTGGGTCTGGTGTTGAGATACATTCATCTACACTATTTAAACATTCTTGTTTTGCTAAAAGGGTAGGTCTGTCATAACACTCACGAGCAGAATTTAATTTACCTAGGACTTGAGAAAAAGTTCTTTGTAGTCGGTCTGCATTAAGTCCACCCTGATCATCGGCGACATGTTCAGATATTCCTTTAGTGGTCAAGACATCTCGACCTTTATCAAACACCTTAATTTTGTTCTCATATTCAGAAATCATATTGTCGAGATTATTTTTCCAAATCTCTGAAACAACTCTATCTGTTGGGTCGACTTTAAGATTATCTAATGGTTCTTTAAAATGTCTTTGCATAAACTCAGACATCGACTGATAATTACTATCTAGATTCATATTGCTATAAGTAACATCAATTGGGTCGAGTACTTTAGCAGCTTCAAATACTTCTCTCGTTCTTCTTTCTTTAAGTTCTGGAGATAAATTTTCTTGGTTAAAGCGAACGATTGCATTTCTCATTCGCTCCATGGGACGTTCAACGTTACCGCTCTGACCAAAGTTAAGCTCACGAAACTCAGAAGCCGTTAGTCCATCTCTTCTGTGACAGTCTTCAGTCGTGTCATTACCATCATCTTCTTCTGCTTCTGCTTCAGAATTTTGACCTATAAGTAAGTAATTTCTAAATCTACAATAGTCATCTTCAGGATCTTCATCTTGAAATTTTCTGGAATTATGATCAGCAATAAAAAAGCCTCGTAATGTTTCTAAAAAATCATCATTAGCTTGATCATTAAAGATATTGTTTTTGAGATATGAGCATAACTCTCCGTCTGAATCTACTTGAGTGTTGCAGATTTCCCGAATCTGTATTTTAAAATCGCCTTCCGATATATTTTCAGTGATATAAGTTCTGTATTTACTTAAAAAACTAACCTCATCAGTACTATCTACACCCCCAGCTTCTACAGGTCGAGTAACTGGTACCATGGCTTTTTCGAGCATCTCTGCTTTGGTTAAATTTCGCTCTAGTACATTAATATACTCAGTCGCTTGATCAATATTTGTTTCATTTAATGCAGTTATAGAATTATAACTACCAGTGATAGTATTTGATATGGCTTTTAAACCTTGAGCTAGGATTAATTCTGCTAAGGCTTTATTATAATCGTTTTCTATATTGCCATAATATTGAAGAGTGAAGTTATTATTACCACCTCTTTGGCAAAAGCCACCCTCAGAACCTTCCGGGCACTCTTCTAAGGTACTCATCTGAATTTTATACTCGAGGGCCAAGAGATCTTTGCGAAGTTCATCACAAGTTGGCTCGGCGAAAGCACTCGCTCCCAATACGCTAAATATAAGTGTGAAAGTTATAAACTTTTGCATCACTTAATTATCGGTTATGACAATGTTTTAGCTGAGTAAAAAAGGTGGTTTTTCCGCTAATTCAAGCACTTAGCCATGACCACCGTTCATAAAGACTTCGTTATAGTTGATATATTTTGGGCGATCTCCCAATCCCATAAAGAAGTTTTGACTGAGTTGCATCACCTCATCTAGATCTTTTGAAGCAAACATATTGGAGCGAAATTTAGCGGCACTGGGAAAGCCGGCGGCAAACCATACAATAAGCTTTCTCATTTGAGTTAGTTGAATTCGAGGATTATCAAATGTCTCCAGCATATAATCATAAAGCCGCTCGCTGACTTCAAAATAATCACTGCCATCAAAAAGGGAGACTTGATCAGGAGTTTCATTAAAAGCTTCTAAAAATATAAACGGATTTCGCAGACATCCTCTGGCAATCATCAGGGCATCACATTTAGTTTGTTGTAATCTATTTTGGACTTGATAAGCTTGGTGTAGGTCACCGTTTCCAATGATGGGAAGAATTGAATTTTCTGCAATATTTTCAATATAATCCCAATCAGCAAATCCGGTGTATTGCTGGGTTCTTGTTCGACCGTGAATCGCCACCCATTCAATGCCTTCGTTATAAGCAATTTTTTCTATGACTTCAGCATTAAGGCTTTCAGCATCCCAACCAGTTCTAATTTTTATACTGAGAGGTATATTGATGGCCTTACGAATACCCGCAAAAAAAGGTCCTAGAAACTCAGGATCACGCATTAAGGCCGAGCCACCTCCTTTGGTGACAACTTTACGAACGGGGCAGCCCATATTGATATCTAAAAATTTTGGGTTATACCTTTGCGCCACTTCTGCTGCTTTGGCCATAGACTCGGTATCTTCACCGAATAATTGGATGCCCACATGCTCTTCACGTTCATCAAGTTCCAGCATGCTAAGGGTGCGATCATTACCATGGTTAATTCCATTAGCTGAAATAAGTTCACTGACAGTACCACCAGCTCCTAGGTCTTCCATGAGAAGTCTAAAGGGGGCATTGCAAATACCTGCCATAGGAGCAAGAAGAACTTTGGAAGCGAAGGAAACTTCTCCAAGTTGGATAGCTTCGCGCTTAGATTTTAGCGAGTCAATCTTGGCCTGGAGCTTGGGTGAAAATTTCTTTTTTTGCATGGAGAGTGGATACCGTAAATGACTTAATGTGTAAAGAGTTGAAATTTTGATCTTCCCTGTTAATATAGATCGATTTTCTAGCTTAAAACTAAGGATACAAAATGTTTGATAATTTGAGTGATAAATTTCATGACGCGTTTAAAAACGTGACCGGTCAAGGCAAAATCACTGAAGCTAATATCGAAGATACTCTCAAACAAGTCAGAACAGCACTTCTTGAAGCTGATGTTAACTTTAAAGTCGTGAAAGAATTCGTAGCCAAGGTTAAAGAACAGGCGATGGGTGAAAAGGTTATCCGCGGAGTAAATCCAGGTGAGCAGTTCACTAAAATCATGCATGATGAACTCACCAAACTCATGGGTGAGGAGCATGTAGAGCTTAAACTCTCGCGCCCCCTAAATCCGATCTTAATTGTAGGACTCAACGGTGCGGGGAAAACCACTTTTACTGGGAAACTTGCTCTCTATTTAAAAAGTAAAAAGAAAAAAGATATTTATCTTATTCCTGCAGATAACTTCAGGCCTGCGGCTAAAGATCAACTCATCGTTCATGCCAAGAATATGCAAATTGATTATTTTGATTCAGATCTATCCATGCTGCCAAAAGATATCGTCGCAGCTGGAATGGAAGAGGCCAAAAAGCTCGGCAAAGAAGTTGTCATCGTCGATACCGCTGGACGTTTGCAAGTTGATGAAGAGTTGATGGGTCAGCTGGAAGACGTAAAAAATTCTCTTAAAGACCCAGAAGTACTTCTGGTGGCGGATGCCATGACGGGTCAGGAAGCAGTGAATGTGGCCAAAGTTTTCGATGAAAGAATTGGTCTCACTGGAGCTGTCCTCTCAAAGATGGACTCAGATGCCAGAGGTGGTGCTGCGCTTTCTATTCGTTATGTGACCAACGTACCTATAAAGTTCATCTCTGTTGGTGAAAAGATGAAAGAGCTTGAGCCATTTCATCCTGATCGTTTGGCCAAGCGAATTCTAGACATGGGAGATGTGGTCTCTCTCGTTGAAAAAGCTCAAGAATCAATTGATGAAAAAGAAGCTGAACGAGTCATGAAGCGTCTTGAGAAAAAGAAATTCACTATCAATGATTTTATTTCTCAGATGGACCAGATTAATAAGCTTGGAAGCATGCAATCAATCCTAAAAATGATTCCAGGAATGGGAGGGATGCTCAGACAAGTAGGAGATCTTTCTCCTGCTGAAGATGAAATGAAGAAAATGAGAGTTATGATTAACTCGATGACCGAGAAAGAAAGAGAAAATCATAAGCTATTAAACCCTTCACGTATTGATCGTATTGCCAGAGGAAGTGGAACTACTGAGAAGGATGTACGTGAATTTATTAAAAAGTTTGAGCAAATGTCAGAGATGATGATCAATATGATGGGGATGATGAAGGGCGGAGCTATGCCTAATATACCAGGTATGCCTTCTATGCCAGGATTTAGACAAGGGCAAAAACAAGGTAAAAAGAAGAAGGGCGGCAAGAAGAAAAGCCAATTTGGCTCAAAGTTCTTCTAAGTTTATTGACTTTAATGATGTAATGAATTAAAAATATTCGCTTAAATTAGATATTTTGAATCCCATAGGAGATATAGATGGTTAAAATCAGATTACAACGTGGTGGTAGAACTCACCGTCCAATTTACACAATCGTTGCTGCTAATTCTAGAGACGCTAGAAATGGTAAGTTCTTAGAAAAATTAGGTCAGTACGATCCAAAAGGTGAAGAAAATCTTAAGGATATCAATACTGAAGGAATTAGAGCATGGGTTGATAAAGGTGCACTTCTTTCTGACACAGTAAATTCTTTACTTAAGAAGCACGGCGTAAAATTTTAATAAAAAAAATTTTGCGATAATTATTTTCCTGTGTAAAATTAAAGAGATAGAAAAAATCTTAACAAAGCAGGTGTTATGAGTGAATTAAGAGACTTAATCGAGTATGTAGGCAAAGCTTTAGTTGATATGCCAGATGAAGTAGAAGTGAATGAAATCGAAGGTGAGCAGACGACTGTGATTGAGCTTAAAGTAGACAAGTCAGACCTTGGAAAAGTTATCGGTAAACAAGGAAGAACTGCAAGAGCACTTAGAACCATTCTTAATGCGGCTTCTACTAAGTTAAGAAAACGCTCAGTTCTAGAAATCATCGAATAAAAATATATATAAAAATTTAAAGAGTGAAATAAACCAATGGAGCAGCAATGTAACATTGGTTTTTTTTTGTGAAGAAAATGACAAATAATAATTTAATTCATTTAGGTATGTGTAATAAGCCCCATGGTATAAAAGGGGGCTTTCAATTTAAACTATTCAACACTGATAATAGTGTTCTCTCAAATAAATGCGAAGTGACTTTAAGGCCTAGAGATAAAAAAAGTAATTTACCTGAGGATGGTAAAATTTATTCTATTAGGAATATACATTTTGGGAATAAAACGATATGCTATCTTGAAGGAATAGATGAGCGTAATCAAGTAGAGGAGTTACTTCCTTTTGATATCTTTTTTCCTCGAGAGCTTTTTCCTGAAGCAGCAGAAGATGAAATTTATGTTACAGATTTAATCGGCTTAACTGTTGTCAATGAAGCAGAAGAGCATTTAGGGGAAGTGACCGCTCAATATGATAATGGAGTTCAAACTATTTTAAAGATGAGATTAAAAAACAAAACCATTGAGCTTCCCTATGTTTCTGCTTTTTTTCCCAAGGTTGATCTTCAAAAAAAGATGATTGTTTTAATTGAACCAGAGGTGATGGATTGATCAGAAAAATTTGGATACTCACCATGTTTGAAGATTACTTTAAGTCTTTTGTAGAGTTTGGAGTCATCGGTTCGGCCATGAGAGGTGAACGGAGTCAAGATATCTTGTTTGAACTTATTCCTGTTTCTATACCTAAGTTTTGTGACAAAGGTTTTAAAGGTGTGGATGACTCTCCTTTTGGGGGAGGTACAGGAATGGTTATGAGACCTGATGTACTTAAAAACGCGCTTGTAGAAGGAGTGGTTAAGGCAGGAGGCTATCATCAAGAAAACTTTATGGATGAACTTCATATCATTGCACCTGGCCCTCGGGGAAAAACATGGGATCAGCCTCAAGCTAAAGAATTCGCTAAAACTTATTTAAGTTGTAATTCAACCAAAGATTTGGTTTTTATATGCGGACGCTATGAAGGAATTGATGAGCGCTTTTTACAACGCTATGTTCATCAACATATTTCGATTGGAAACTTTATACTAACAGGGGGGGAATTAGCTGTGATGACAATACTTGATTCATCTTTAAGATTCGCTCCAGAAGTCCTAGGGAACAAGCAGTCAGCGCTTAATGAATCTTTTTTTAATAACTCTCTCGAACATGCACTCTACACCAGGCCCAGAGTCTTTGAAGGCCTGGAAGTTCCTGATGCACTCAAAAGTGGTCACCACAAAAAAATTGCTGACTTTCAAAAGCAATCAGCAAAAGAACTCACGGAAAGTTTTAGAAAAGATTTAAAACAAGATGAATGAGCTAGAACTCACCGCCTATTTACGTGCCAAAAGACTCGATGTTACTTTTCGTGAATTATATACAGCGGCTTTTATGTCCGTTATGGCTGCGCTGTTTTTTTGTTTTTTACTCAAAGAAGATGTTGAACACTTTAAAATTTTAATTTGGATCATTCTCATATTTAAAGCTGCAATTATAGAGTCTATAGTGACTCATCTCTATCGTAAGCAAAAATTGAAAGCCTCTCTAAAGCAATGGGAAGTTATTCATAGCTTAAGCTCACTTTTTACTGCACTTTCTTGGGCCATTCTTAGTTTTGTAATGATAGGGGTGGATGTTGCTATTTTAAATTATGTTTATATCACTCTCGTTTTGGCCGTGGCTCTGGCAGGAGCCTTTGCCAATATTGCTTTTGAGAAAACAGCAATCCTCTATATTGTTATTGTGGTTGCATCGATTATGATCAGAACTCTCATTGAGCAACAAGATTACTATATTTGGTATATTGCCCTTCAGACTCTTTTTGTATTTTACTGTGCTCGGATGCTAACGATTTTTAGTCGAACTTATTATAAAGCAGAGCTATCTTCTGTGAGGTTAGAGAAACAACTCGCTCTTGAAAAACAACTCCAAGAAGAAAAATTAAAAAGCATACAATCAGCTAAACTTGCGAGCCTAGGTGAGATGGCCGCCGGTATTTCTCATGAGATAAATAACCCTCTCTCTCTTTTACGGGGACGGATAGACATGCTCAAAGATATGAGTGAACAAATGGATTTAGAGAACAATCAAATTGATGAGTTTTTAAAATCAGCAATTAAATCCACTGACAGGATAAATAAAATTATTCAAAGTATGAAAAACCTCTCGCGCATGAAAGATGAAGTTGAGTATAGTGAATTTCAACTTATTGATGTTGTAGAAGATGTGAAAACTCTCGTGATTCATAGACTTAAACAATACCAGATTGAATTAAAAATCGAAATGTCTGCTTTTAATGTAGTTGCCGATAAAAGTGAAATCTCTCAAGTTTTTCTCAATCTTATTAATAATGCCATTGATGCGATTGAATCCTTAGACCACCCTTTGTGGATCAAGGTCAAATCAGAAGAAAAAGACAATGAATATCTTGTTCATGTTATAGATTCTGGGAGTGGAATCCCTCAAGATATTGCAGATAAATTATTTCTTCCTTTCTTTACTTCTAAAGATGTCGGTAAGGGGACCGGTCTAGGTTTATCGTTGTCAAAAAACTTAATGAATAGAAATCAAGGTGAGCTCTACTATAATGATCAAGCTCAAAATACATGCTTCACGGTTGTTTTTCCTAAAAAGATGAAAGTATGAATGAGGCTCAATTGTGTCAATATTCACAGACCGAGATGATCAAAAGAGTCTATCAGGAATTACCTAAAGGCTCATTGATCAGTATTATATCAGCCCTTTTTTTCAGTTATTTTTATTATCAAGAAACTCAATCGAGATTAATTTGGATTTGGATTACCTTTATCTCCCTTGCAGGAGCTTATCAAATATTCTCAAGCCGTACTTTTTTAAAAAGCTTAAATAAGTACCCAGAATATTTTTGGAAAAAGACTTTGTCAGTTGGTGCCGTATTAACTTCATTGGCCTGGAGCTTTCAAAGTTTTATGATGTTAGGAGTAGAAAATTTAACTCTAAATGGAATCTATATGGCCCAGCTTATTGGTATAAGTGTAGGAGGGGCCATAGCAACTCTTGCAATAAAAAAAATATCCTATGTCTATATCTTACTTATGATTAGCTCTCTGTCGTTAAGAACAATAATTGAGCAGCATGATTATTTTATATGGTTTGTTTTGCTTCAGTTTCTTTTTATTATTTATTGTCTCAAAATGATAAAAACCTTTAGCGAGGCCGTTCTCAATGCAGAGATGGCTAGCCTTAGAGCAAAAAATGAATTGCATCTTCAAAACCAACTGCAGATTGAAAAATTAAAAAGTATTCAATCTGCTAGGCTGGCGAGTTTAGGAGAAATGGCTGCAGGGATATCCCATGAAATAAACAACCCTCTCTCTCTTATGCGTGGAAGAGTAGATATGCTGGATGATCTTTACCAAAACGAGAAAATGTCTAGTAAGGATTTGGAAGAGTTTTTAGACTCTGCAAAACAATCAACTGAAAGAATCAGCAATATCATCATGAGTATGAAAAATCTTTCGAGAATTAAAGATAAGAGTGAATTTCAATCATTCAAACTTGATACCGTTTTAAAAGAAATCAAAACACTTGTCTCCCATAGATTAGAATTAGAAAATATTGAATGCGAATTAGATCTCAAAGATATGACCTATCATGCCGACAGAAGCGAAATTGCTCAAGTCATATTGAATCTCGTGAATAACGCTATAGATGCTGTTTGTGATGACGAGGAAAATAAATGGATCAAAATCACTGAGAGTTGGGATGATGAAAATAATTATATTACTATAACAGACTCTGGGCATGGTATACCTGAAGAAACCTTGGGCCGAATGTTTGACCCTTTCTACACCTCTAAGGAAGTCGGTAAGGGAACGGGCCTTGGGCTTTCTCTATCGAAGAGTCTCATGAAACGAAATAATGGTGATCTTAATTATAATCCGAATTCTAAACACACCAGCTTTATTCTCACTTTTCCCCAAACTCCTTGATGATGAAAGCAGAAGAATTTCCTCAAAATATTGAAGAATTACGTTTGGGTTCTATTTACAATGTCCTTTATAAGGGGTCTTTGATAAGTATTTTTTCGGGAACTTTTTTTTCTTTCATCTACCTGGCAGAGACCGGCAACAATATGATTTTCCTTTGGTTATTATTTGTATACTTATCAGGAATCAAAGAGTTTATTTGCACTTATATTTTTAAAAAAAGAGTCGAGTTCATTCCATTGAGTTTTTGGCCAAAGATTTTAACTTTTACCGCTGTGTCGACTTCACTCACTTGGGGAGCAGTCAGTTTTTTTATGTTAGGAGTTTCGGATCTCACTCTTAATTATATTTTTATCACTCTTCTTATAGGTATTAGCGTAGGGGGAGCTTTTGCAACGTTGGCCTTTGAACGAACTTCCATTTGCTATATATTTTTAATGATTACTTGTTTGATTATCAAAACCTTGATTGAACAAAAAGAATATTTTATCTGGTTTGTCATCCTTCAGGTCTTATTTATATTATATTCAATATTACTTATAAGAGTATTTAACCGAACCGTTCGTACTGCTGAATATGTGAGTATAAGTGCACAAACGGAATTGAAATTAGAAAAAGAACTTCAAACTGAAAAATTAAAAAGCATACAATCTGCTCGCTTAGCTAGCCTCGGTGAAATGGCCGCAGGGATTTCACATGAAATAAATAATCCTTTGTCACTTCTAAGAGGACGAGTCGATATACTTGAAGAGATAGTATCAAAGAAGAATTATAATGAAGATGATCTCGCTGATTTCGTTGCTTCTGCCAAAAAATCAACGGACAGAATAAATAAGATTATTCAAAGTATGAAAAATTTGTCTCGTATCAAAGATGAAACCGAGTTTAGCTCTTTTCAGATTACCGATGCGCTCGAAGAAATAAAAACATTGGTTCTTCACCGTTTACATTTAAAATCCATCGACTATCAAGTAGAACTCAGGGGAACCTATTATTTTGCAGATAGGGGAGAAATAGAACAAGTTATTTTAAATTTAGTTAATAACGCTATCGATGCCATAGAAAATAACCCAGGTGAAAAGTGGATTAAACTAATTGAAACAACTGATGAAAATTATGACTATATTCATATTCTGGATTCTGGTAACGGTATAGCTAGTGAGCAAGTTTATAGAATTTTTGATCCTTTTTATACTTCAAAAGAAGCAGGTAAGGGGACTGGGCTGGGCCTATCTATTTCTAAAAATTTGATGGCCAGAAATAATGGAGATTTGTACTATAATGAAGCTTTTGATAATACATGTTTTACTTTGAGTTTTAAAAAGGTCTAAATGCTCTATCTTGCCCTCGTTCACCACCCAGTTTTAGGAAGAAAAGGTGAAGTCATAACCACTTCTGTCACCAATTTGGATATTCATGATATTGCAAGAAGCTGTAGAACCTATGGAGTCAGCAATTATTTTATTATCACCCCAGTAAAAAAACAGCAGGTTTTAGTTCAAGAGATTTTAGATCATTGGAATACAGATTTAGAAAATTCATATAATCCTGATCGAACATCGGCTTTATCTTTTATTCAGCTCAAAGAAAGTCTGGGCCAGATGATGGAAGATATAGCAAAAAAGCATGATACTTCTCCGTTTGTTGTGTCAACGGGAGCTAATTTTAAAGGTTTCGATGGAGAGTGCTCCGACCCTAAGTTACAAGAGCTTATCGCCAGTGAGAAACCGGTTGTTCTACTCTTCGGCACAGGGTGGGGATTACACCAAGATGCGCTAGAGCTTGCGGACTACAAACTTGCCCCCATTTATGGCAGTGCTGAAGACGATTATAACCATCTCTCTGTTCGGTCAGCAGTAGCTATCTATCTTGACCGGTTGCGCAATATACGCGCCTAAACTTGACCCGTTGACATCACACATAAATTACTGGTATTACTGTCCCAATCAAAATTTATGCCCTCCCCTCTGGCCCATAAAATCCAAGTGATGGTTAAGGTAGGTTGTTATGGAGTTTAATATGAATTTAGTAGATGTCGTGAACAAAAAACATTTTAACCAAAATGTTGAAAAATTTCCTGATTTTAAAGCAGGGGATACAGTAAGTGTTTCTGTTAGAATTACAGAAGGTAACAAATCAAGACTACAAAAGTTTGAAGGTACTGTTATCGCAATGAAAGGCTATAAGACGAATACTGATGGTCACTTTAGAGTAAGAAAGATTTCAAGTGGTTATGGTGTTGAAAGAGTATTTCCTTTTCATTCACCTAACGTTGAAGAAATTGAAGTTAAAAAACGCGGTAAAGTTCGTAGAGCTAAACATTTCTACTTAAGAACGAGAACTGGTAAAGCTGCTAGAATTGAAACTGATTATAAATCAAAAAAGTAATTTAAAGTTTATATAATCAATTTGAGAAGGCCCAAACTTGGGCCTTTTTTTTTATGGATCTAGATTATCTCAAAAAATACAAATCAATAATTGGAGTGGATGAGGTCGGCCGAGGACCTATCGCAGGACCTGTCTGTGCATGTGCGGTAAAAATTTCAGATCCAGATCTTATATTAGAACTACAAGATCTCAATATAACTGATTCAAAAAAACTCAACTTAAAAAAAAGAAATGAGATTCTTAATGCCTTAAATATAAATATCCATGAGCTCGAATTGGATAAGGTTTATAATACTCATCTTAAGCATTACCAACTGAGTTTTGTCATCTCAGAGATGGACCATCTACAAATTGATAAAATGAATATTCTACAGGCTTCTTTGCTGGCGATGAAAACATCTACAGATTCCTTAACTGATGCCGAAACATTCATTTTGATTGATGGAAATAAAACCTTTGAGAGTTCATCTCCGCTCGAAGCTGTGATAAAAGGGGATAGTAAGTTTACCTCTATTGCATTGGCCTCGATTATCGCTAAGAATTTCAGAGATGAAAAAATGGCCAAGTACGCTATTCAATACCCTGGTTATTCTTTTGAAAAACATGCAGGATATCCCACGAAAAATCACAAACAAGCAGTGAGAGAACTTGGACCGAGCCCAATACACAGAAGAACATTTAAATCAGTTAAGGAATTCTGCTAAAGGTAGTTACCTTGAAGCATCGAACAGCTGCTTTTTGAGAAAGAATAGAAAACCAGTTCTCATATCCAGTAAGTTTTTAAGGCAAATGCATTGTGGCCAAATAGATCTTTGCTTTTTTGAAAAAAAGACCCTTATTGTTTGTGAAGTAAAAAACTCGCCCCAAATGATTTCTTCCCAGCAACTTTTGCGTTTAAAGAACTCGGGAAAACTCATTTCAATGCTCTTTAATGCGCCTTGCTATATTCGTGTTATAAAGTCGTTGCCAAAAGACCCCCGCTTACTTAACCTTAAGTAATGAAAAAGATTATTTTGTTTTTCGTTCTTATTTCGATGTTAGCGATGCCCATGAATAAAGCTCACGCCATGGCCCCTAAGACAAAGGCTTTTTTAGTTATTTGTACTTATGGAACTGTAGGGGGAGCACTTCTTGGCTTCGCATCCATGGCATTTGGTACTAACTCTAGGGCCATTGCTCAGGGTGCGTCTCTGGGTCTTTATGCTGGAATTGCTTTTGGTGCCTATGTTATAAGTACTCATGGAAGGCAAAATACAACTCCAGAAGTTTATGAACCTCAGGAACCACCTCCAGGGTTTAATGATGGCTTTCCTCAACCAGGCTATAATGAACCAGGGTATGGTGATCCTAGCGGCGGTGCCTTTGGGGCTCCTCCTCCAAGTCCAGAAGATGAGGGAGGGTTCTTTGGATCTCCGAACCGAGCTTTAGAAATTAATGAAGACTTGTATTATAATTACCGACTTGGAAATAAAAAAGGCAGAGAAATTTCTCCGCCCATCTATATCCATTTATTTCAAGGAAGTTTTTAGTTTTCGAAAGTTCTACGTCTCGCTCCAAAAGCAGAGCCCATATGAGCTGTTTCGTCGTTATCCATATCGAATTGATCCCAGATAATTTCTGCTTCCTCAATAGAGTAGAGTTTAAAGATTTTTTTAAATTCTTTTGAAACATTACTCAGAGTCATTTTATTATGCTCTTTTTTCTTTTGGTTGATGATTTGTACTGTTTCAACAAAATGACAAATACCTGATGAGCCAACAAAATCAATTCCCCCAAGATCAACTGTAATTTTTGCTTGTGGATTTTCACTTGCAAGATCCTTTAATTGATCTCTCAATGGATTGCTATGCTCATAATCTAAATCACCTTCCATTTGAACTGTGATATTTCCCATAGCATCTCTTAAAATATTGGCCTTCATGGACATACTCTTTCTCCTAATTTTTTGCCAAACCTGGGCGTTAAACTTAAGATAATTCTAGCACTAATTACAATGTGATCTAAGTAGGAAAAAATATCGTTGAGAGGAGTAGTCGAGTAATGGAGCAAGGGACACTTGCATTGGTGACCACACCTATTGGAAATTTAGGAGATATTACCCCTAGAGCAATTGAAGCTCTTAATAGGGCGAATATTATCTACTGTGAGGACACTCGTCATTTTAGAAAATTGGCCCAAGCAGTCGGAGTAAGTTTGTCGGGTAAAGGAGTCTTTTCTTTTCATGATCATAGTTCTGCTGAAAGTTTGACTAAGATCCTCGAGACTTTAAAGGAGAATATTTGTGCTTTCGTAAGTGATGCAGGGTCACCTATGATTTCAGACCCAGCCTTTCCTTTAGTCAAACTATGCATTGAAAATAATATCAGTATTTATAGTGCGGGCGGTGTGAGTTCCGTGGTGATGGCATTGGAATTATCAGGACTTCCTGCGACACCCTTTCACTTCCATGGCTTTCTTCCCCGAGATAAAAGCAAGAAACTCACGCAGTTCACCTCATTTGGTCAACAGTATGGAACTCATATATTCTTTGAAGGTGTAAGTCGGGTGAGAGCGACACTTGAAGAGCTGACTGAAATGTATCCTGACTATGACTTTGTCGTTGCTAGAGAGTTGACCAAAGAGTTTGAAAGCTTTTATCGCTTCAAAGGCAGTGATGCTTCTCAAATGCTTGATGAAATCGTTTATAAGGGAGAGTTTGTGGTGCTGATGCATAATGAGAGCAAAGCCAGTTCAAACACAACTTCTAGTCAAGTGGCTGCACTGACTCAACAGATTCTAGAAAAAGGTCCCAAACCCAAACTCTTGAGTAAACTCATCAGTGAAATTAGTGGGGTCCCGGCCAAAGATATTTATAATAAATTTAATAAATCTTAAATTCGTAAACTTTAACTTATTATGGTTTCTTAATATATTGAAATCGCTTACAATAAAATCTTGAAACCTTATAAAGGCAAAGAATGCAGGTCAAAATTATTGGTGGGCATGGAGGTGTCACTAAAAATTATAACGCAACTTCTTATCTCATAGATGATGCACTCCTTATTGATGCGGGCTCAGTTGCATCAGGGTTAGATATTGAAGATCAATTAAAGATTGATCATATTCTTATTTCTCATGCTCATCTCGATCACACCAAGGACTTAGCTTTTATTTGTGATAATTGTTTTGGATTAAAGGGCAAGCCTTTTCAAGTTTATTCTCACAAGACTGTTCATAAGGCGATTAAAGACCATCTTTTTAACGATACTATTTGGCCGGATTTTTCAGTACTACCAACAGAAAAAAATCCAACAATACAATTTAATGAAATTGATAATGAGAAAGAAATCATTTTGGGAGACTACAAAGTTGTTCCCGTACATGTCCAACATCCAGGGGACGCTTATGGTTTTATTGTCGAAAAAGGGGACGTGGCGATTCTCTTTACTCAGGATACCGCTGCAACTGACAGAATATGGGAAGTAGGGAAGAAGTATAAAAATTTAAAAGCTATATTTACCGAAGTAAGTTTTCCTAATCATCTTCAAACTGTTGCTGACCTGAGTGATCATCATTCTCCTCAAACCATGAAAGAAGAACTTAAAAAAATGCCTAAAGATGTCCCGGTGTATCTTGGACATTTAAAACCAAACTATCAAGAACAGCTTATCCAAGAAATTACAGATCTAGGTGAACCTAGGCTACATATTATGTATGCTGACGATGTTCGCTATCAGTTCGAATAACTTTATCTCGCCCCACCTAAAACTTGGCCTTGACTTTTTTGCATTCGAACGGCACCAGGAACGGTGACAGGTTTATCATTTGCAGCTCTCTGGGCCTGACCCGCTTTTGATTGTGAGTCAGCTGAGCTACACACCATATTTCCGTCTTTTGATATTTCTAGCGTGACCGCTACAATACGTGTTTGCGCACTTGGTGAGAAATCATAATTATCAACGAGATCATTTTGGACTTCCGTGTTCTCATTGAGTTGCTCTCTAATAAGAGTGATGGCTTCATCACCTTCAGACTCATCCGCTTCATCATCATCTCCAGAGCTAATACTATCAAGTGTTCCAGCAGTGGAGGTTGAAACTTCTTCTCCACTCGGTGAGCCCAAGGCACTATCATACCATTTTATTTTTACATCATAATCTGCTGGGATTCCTCCCTCTTCTCCTGGATATGTTTTTCCATTAAAATTATAGCTTAGCCTTAAACCGCGACCTGAGTCAGTTGGACTGAGGCTTACTGAACAGGCGAGGGATGGCGTCTCGTCGTTTTCATCTTCTTCATCGGCTCCCACTCCGTTACTATTATCTTCTCCGTCATTATCTGAGTTAAGTGCGGGGATAATAACTTCTGCCTTGTACTCCTTGCTTTCTATTGTAGCTACTGCTTCTAAGTTTTGAGGAGTTTCTCCTTTATTCACCTCATAATAAACAACTAGTGTATTATCGTCTTGTTCATCAACTTGGGTTGTATCTTGAGCATCGTCTTCAGTAACTGGGGCATCATCGCCGGCTTCATCTGCATCATCTTGAGAGTCATCTCCTGCATCAGCTGCATCATCTTGAGCATCTTCTCCAGCATCTTGATCATCGTCTCCATCGTTTTGAGCATCATCTCCGTCATCCTGAGCATCGTCCCCATCACTAGTTGAGCCTTCTTCCGTTGTAGTGCTTTCTTCACATGGTGTACCTGCTGCGCTTTCAACTTTAGTTCCGCCATTAAGTGTAACCAGGTCATCGCTAGGGTTAGGAATTGGAGTGTCACCTCTCGCTGTAAGTGTAATTGTAACTATGGATTTAGTTGCTCCATCACATGTAGATTTATCAGCTTTGTTTGCCACAATTGTAAAATCGGCATCTGGATCTACCGCCTGGTCTGTATCATCTCCCTCAGTATCAGGACTATCTGATAACTCGGCTACATCTCTGCCAGATGTCGTTGTTCCAATTTGTGTGTCACCGGTATTATCTCCACTTGTATCTGCACCTGCTGTTGTGATCGCAGGTTCATCCCCGGAAGGTTGAAGAGGAGTCGTTGTTTGTCTGCCTATAGGGCAGAGACCTAATTCATGATATTGTGCCATATGATCTCGTCTGAGATCTCGTATTTCTCTTTCATCCAGATCGTTTTGAGCTCGTGCATTTTCTTCGGATCGAGCGAGAGATCCAGCTCTACTACTGATAAGATTGCTAATTTGTTGTTCATAATTTTGTTCATCAAAAAGTATGCGATCGGCTGCGCTTAAAAAATCTAACCAGCTTTCTGTATTTTCATCTGCAGATAAAGATCGATTAGAAAGAACAGAGCACATGGCTGAATTGCCGGTTAAGACTTCAGTGATCTGTTTGGTTTGATTGATAATTCCAAAACAGGTGCGATGATAAAACATTTTATTGGCAAACTCATAGTCAGATGTCCCGCCAAATAATTCAACACCTTCTGGAACTGAGCTGGGTCTGTCACCTGCGCAAAGACAAGAATCATACATTGATCTAAAAATATAAAAGAATTCATTGTCAGGGGCTCGTTCTTGGGCTTTTGACAAGATGATGGCATCCAATCTGTCTCTATCAGATTGCGAGCTAAGCGCATCTCTTGCTTTAGAGCATAACAGAGATGAATTTAAACCGTCATTGCTATTTCCATCCACACAAAAAGGTTTAGCATCACTTCCATCTCTAGGATCATGTCCATATATGGTTGGATTACAAAGAACTTTACCTTTTTGAGAGCATGAACTGCGATTACCAGGGCGCAGAGAAAATGATCCATTTTCGAAGACAATGGAAGTAAAGCTGTTATTTGAAGTTGCTGTCGTATACTTTTGTTTTGACCTTCTAAAAAAATCTTTGATAGCGCTAGCATTATCTCCTGGGAGTCTATCGATTTCATAACGGGTACGATTATTTTCAAGGTTGAGGGGGTGCGTACATTTCCCATCTCTTGTTTTAAAAGAAATCCAACCAGCGTAAAAACAGATATTGTCCCTTATAGCATCACTTGTGGGTACTAATTCTTCAGCATAAGCACTCGCGATAAAAAAATTAAAAATCTTGGAATAAGTTTTATATTTCTTTTTATCTTTTTTCTTCGCCTTAGGAGTCAGCTTTTCATATGTTATAAGGTATTGGTGAACCAGCTTTATGGTTTCTTTTTGTTGATTTTGATTGAGATGGACAAAATCTTCATAGGTAATTATGCTCTGCCCGGCGATGGCCAGATTTGATGTCCCTAAGGCTGTATTCACCAGCAATAGGATTATGAATGCCAATTTATACATCAACATATGCTACCTTTATAATCTCTCCCTATAGCCTATCGGCTATAGAACACTATTATATTAGTAAAACACTCCGGTAATGGGGGCATCTCTTAGAAATTGATGTAAAATTAGGCACTTAAAAAGACTTAATATTCGTAAAGAAAATAAGATAAGCCAATTATTCGTGTTATTTTTCAGGCTTATCCTTGTCCTCATCGGGATCAAAGCTAAATTCAATTTGAACATCATCTTCTGGATTCTCATCTTGTTCAAGTTCATCTTCAGCGAGAGAGATTTGGACAAAATCCTCTTCCGCCTGATTAATTTCCTCGATGGTTTCCTGGTCTTGTGCTGGTAGATGATCAAAATCGATATCGGCTTTAATCTCTTTATATGGATAAAATTGATAAAGGTGATAAAAGAACAATCCAAAGGCGAATGCCAGAAGAATATGGCCAAAAGCATGGAGCTGAAAATAACTTTGGGGATCACAATTAAATTTTT
>CEQY01022527.1_pt1 | contig 49832 bp, 46 predicted proteins | sample 361391 | NCBI WGS metagenome assembly CEQY01 (sample SAMEA2621075, study PRJEB7988) | marine metagenome | isolation source: saline water (ENVO:00002010), including | reverse complement strand
ATAGCTCAATTGGCTTGATTTATGCACTGAAAAAAATTTTTATATATTGATAATAATACTTACTTAAATTGTTATAAATAACACTATGAGTCTATTTTAAGTTTTTAAAAATGTATCACATATTAATTTTTAAATATAATATTGTTTAATTTAATCGAACTAATAAAAATTTTCTTCCATTAACAAGATCTATTTAATAAGAATTAAACAAAAATTTTTTTGATGAAAATTATTTATCTCTCTAAAAACATGAGTAGCTATAAAGGTGCACTTTATCAGAGAGATATCATGTATGAGTTTAATAAATCTACGAATATTTTATTTTATGGACCAGGGTTTCAAGACTTTAATCCAGACGAAGATTTAAATACTACTATTAAAAAAATTGGCGGTGCAGACTTAGTTATTGTAGGTCATTCATGGCTTAAAGATGCCCCGTCTTCAAATATTGATCCATACCCAAAATTATTTTTAGAAAACTCTCCCATACCCAAAGTGATGATATTAAACAAAGAATATACTAATTTAAAGCAAAAGTTAGAATGGATAAGTAAAAAAAATTTTTCTTTAGGTTTTAGTCATCATCATGATGTAGATTTTTATTCCAAAAAAACAAAAGTACCTTTTAAATTTGTACCTTTGGCATTTAACGAAGATTTATTTGTAAAATCCAGAGAAATTAAAAAGAATATTGATTTTGCATTTTGTGGATTATTAAAAAACAATCTAAAAGAAATTGGTCAGACAGATACAAGAATTTTAACAATGAAAAGATTATTTTATTGTATGGGTGACATTCCTTTTTTTAAAAAATCAAAGTATAAAAAATATGAAATTTTTTGGAATAGTATTCCAAGAAATTTTTTAATAAAAAATTTAGCTAAAGTATTAAACAGATATCGTTTTTTAAGTAATGAAGAATATGTAACACTACAACTCCGTTCACGTGCATTTTTAAATACCCTATCGCCGTTAGGAATTGTTAGCACTAGATTTTTTGAAAATATGGCATCTAGAGCACTAGTTTTTTGCGAAATGTCAAAACATGTTGAACGTATTTTTCCCTCAGAATGTTATTTAACATTTGAAAGTGATTTTTCTGATTTTGATCAGAAGTTTGAAATGGCTGTTAGTGACAGCACTGAAAGATTAAATATGATAAAAACAGCATTTGAATTAGCATACACTCAACATACTTGGAAAATTAGAGTAAATAGTATGATAAAGACAATCGAGTCTTACGTGTGATATTTTAATATTTTTTGTAGTAATTCTTTTCTTTAAAAAAACTATCAAAAACTAAAATAGCATCTTTTTTTGAAAGAAAATTATTTTTTACAGATGGCCAATTTTTCACATTTTTTTTGTGAATTATAAATAATTTATTAGTAATTCTATGTTGGTCAAATCTAACAATAACATCATTAGGAAACTTTCCCAAAATATTCATCGCACACAAAACACTTGCTCTATGATGACCAGCTGTTACTACGAATCTGTAATCATTCTTATTTTTAAGTATATATCCATCAATACAATCATTTTCATCAGGAATATATCCATACTTTTTAACAAGTTTAAAAATATTTTTTAATCTATGCACACGAAATTTAATTTCATCAAGATAATTTACTTTTGGACCAAAAAAAAAATCTTGGTTTTCTGGTGGTGGATAAGGTGTATGCCAAGGATAGAAACGATTATAGGGATTTAAATTATCTAGTTTGTTTTTTTTATTAATTAAAAAAACTTCACTTAAATTTTTTGGATTAAATTTTTTTAAATATTTATACAAATACAAATCTTTTAAATTTACATATTTTTTATTGATTATTTGTAATGCTGTATTACAGAGAGGATCGTATTTTGAACTAAAACGACTTCCATTTACACTAGTCATTTTTTTTGTATTTACTCTAAAAAAATCTTTAAAATCATTATTCAAGTAAATATTAAACTTTTGAACATTTTTTTTGACAGATTTCTTTGACTCGTATCTTTTTGTTACATTATGTGAATATTTGTTGTTTTTATATCTAAGTATATAGTTTTTACCTGGTTCTTTAAATGCATTATATATAAATAATCTATAAAAGTTATTCATCAATAATCTATATAAAGAAAAATTCATTAACACATTTTTAAAAAGTAAATCAAAAAATAATCTTCTAGATTTTTTTAAAAAAATTATAACTAGGTTATTATTTTTTTTTGTATTCATTATTTACTAATCAATTTTTTAATATTTATTTGAAAAATTTATAAATATTTTTTCTAAACCTGTTAACTATCATAAGCCATTTTAAAATTTGAGAATTATGTATATTAAAATTATCATTTACAGAGGGTGCAAAATCATTATATAAAGAGGGAATTTTATTACTATATAGATTTTCATCCATTAATTTTAAATCAAAAGGTCCTGCAAGCCATGTGTGAAAAAAAAGATCTATAATTTCAATATCTGACCATCTGTGTTTAAAGGTGCCACCATAATCATTATGTAACTTAATATATTCACTCCATTCTTTATTATTTTTTAATACACGCATGTCATATAAATTTAAATTTCCTGCAGACCATTTAAGATTGTGCATAAGTTTTTCATCATTAGTTTCTATAGCCTTTTGTAATATTTTATTTTTAGGAGTTATATTTTTTTTATCTATATATTTTTTATAAAATTCCCAAAGTTTTTCTCTGGTATCTAATTCTCTATAAGTATTTCTCGTCCAAGTATATCCGGTTGCAAATGGATATAATTCTAAAGTATCAAAAAGATCAAATTTAATTTTTGCTTTAAAATAACTATCATCATCAATTCTCATTAATTTATCAAATTGCTCTAATTCCTTCACTAAGCATCCAGTTTTACCAAAAAAGGTTAAATTTGACACAAAATGCAACATGTGCAAATACCCAATCCTTTTTTTGGTAAAAGACTCTCGAACATATTTTAAATATTTTCTATTATAGTAAAGCTCAGCTTCACTTATGAAAGACGGAATTTTGTAATCTATTTGATGAAAAAAAATATTTGGAGAGATATTCTTTTTTATTTTTTTTTTTAGATCTTCAGAATAAATATTGTCAAAATGATGAACATAAACCGGATAATCATATTGATTATTCCAATTCTCATATAAATTTAATAAACATTTTTCTAAAAGTTTAACCCTTGAACTTAGTAAGTAAATAGCTGCATTATTTTTTGCCATTATAATAATCTAACCAAAACTCAGTAGTTTCTGCAATCATTTGTTCAAAAGTTATTTGTGGTTTCCATTTTAATATTTTTCTAGCTTTTTTAGAGTCACCTCTTAGATATTTTAATTCCTCTGGTCTAAGAAATTTTTTATTTTGTCTTACATATTTTTTATAATCTAAGTCCAGTCTTCCAAAAACAATTTTACATAACTCTCTTATTGATTTACTGAAGCCAGTAGCTATGACAAAATCGTCTGGAATTTTATGATTAAGTATCAAATGCATAGCTCTCACGTAGTCTTTTGAGTGTCCCCAGTCTCTATAAGAGTCCAAATTTCCAAGGTAAAGTCTATTTTTTAAACCAAGTTTTATTTCTACAGCTGTTTTTATGACTTTACTAGTTACAAAGTTTGATCCTCTCCGAGGAGATTCATGATTAAATAATATGCCATTAGAACAAAATAATTTATAAGCTTTTCTATAATGTTTAACTAAATTAAATCCGAATACTTTAGCGCATCCGTAAGGGCTAACAGGTTCAAACTTTGTTGTTTCCCTTTGAAAACCATCTTTATCAACTGATCTTCCAAACATTTCGGATGAAGATGCTTGATAAAACTTTGACTTATGAGAATTTGCTTTCATAGATTCTAAAATATTAAATACACCTAGTGCATTAGTTTTAATTGTATACTCTGGTACATCAAAACTTATTCTTACGTGCGATTGAGCTGCCAGGTTATAAATTTCATCAGGTTTAATTTTTTTTAACAAATTATCTAGAGATGATCTATCTTCAACATCTCCATAAACAAGATCGATATTATTAATATTATCAAGATTTTCTAATCTATTTTTTTGATGTTCTGTGATTGAGTTTCTTCTTAAAATTCCATAAATTTTATAATTTTTTTTTGATAAATATTCAGTTAGATAGCTCCCATCTTGCCCAGCTATCCCTGTGATGAATGCTTTTTTCATATTCCAAAATCTTTCTTTTCTTTTTTAGAACCCATATATGGGCCATTTTTAATTTCAAAAATTTTTGTATTTTTTCTTAAAGATTTTAATTCATGCCCTCCTTGAAATAAAATTGTCAAATCTCCTTTATTTAAGATATCCTCATAGACAAGTGATTTATCTAAATCATAAAATTTTACCCCCAATTTGCCCTCCATTACTATCCATGACTCTTGAGATATACTTGTTTTTTTCATTACATTTAAATGCATATGAGGAGAAACTGTTTTATTTTTCTTCAAATTTAAAAAGCTTACTTGTAGAAATTTTTCTTCATCAGTTAAATCATATCTATTTTTAAATTTTTTTTTTTTAAAAAATTTTTCTATTAAAAATAAAGGTTTTTTATTAATTTTTGAGTTTAAAATCATTAGATTCTATTTAAGCACTTGAGAATATAAAAATATATATAATAATTAAATTTAAACATTATTAATTTAAATAAATTATAAATAATTTATTTCTTAATAAAATATATGGGATATATAATAGTTTTAAACTTACCAAACAATAAAATAAAATTTGCTTCTGGGAAGAAATGATAATAATTCGAAAGATAGTCTCAAAATTTTTCATGAAAATTTTACCATTTGTTGATAAAATGGCGTATTTAAGATACTTTAATCAACCATTAATAAGTTCACCTAAATCAAATTTTCAAGATTATAAAAATTTATCTCAAAATGCAGAAAAAAATACATACTGTATTGAAAGCATAGATATTCTTGAAAAAGAAAACAATTTTTTAATTGATAGAGATTGGCTTAATAGACTTGCATTTAGTACACAAATTGTAATAAAAAAATCAGAACTTAACTATGCTCACGGAAGAGTTCTTTATTCAGTTTTAAGAAATTATATATCAACACTTAATCAAAAAAATAAATATATAAATATTGTTGAAACCGGTACAGCAAGAGGTTTTTCTGCTTTATGTATGGCAAAAGCTCTCTCAGACTCGGAAATTGAAGGGTCAATATTCACAATAGATGTTCTGCCTCATTTCAAAAAAATGTTTTGGAATTGTGCCTCAGACCATGTCAAAGGAGAACAAACTAGACATGATTTATTGAGAGAATGGAGTGATCTTTTGGAGCGGTACATTATATTTTTACAAGGTTATACGCGACATATTCTACCTAAAATTGCTTTATCAAGGATAAATTTTGCATTTTTAGATGGTGCACACACATATAAAGATGTTTTATATGAATTTGATACAATATCAAAAAAACAAAAAAAGGGAGATATAATTATTTTTGATGATTACAATAAGATAAAATTTCCAGGCGTTGTGAGAGCTGTTAAAAATATTTTGAGAAGAGAGGAGTATAATATTTTATTAATTGAAAATAAAAATACAAACAGAGATTTTGTAATTGCAAAAAAAATTAAATAAAAAAATTAATAATACTATTTGTGTTTTATAATTTTATCATAAATAAAATATTTCATTAATAAATGAAGATAGCTTTTTTAGCGCCCAGATTTCACACAAACCAAATTTCAATTGTTAATTATTTATTAAAAAGAAAAAAAGATGTATCTTTTTATGTAACAAGAACAAGTCGAATAGAAGATCACTCAACACTAAAACCAACTATCATAGAATTAAACTTTTTTTTTAAAATAATTAAACTTTTTATTAATTCAAAAAATCTGTTATTCGATTATAGATATGGAATTCCATCAATCTCTCAGCTTTTAAACTTCAGATCTCAGAAATATGATTTAGTGATTATTAGAGATCCAATTAATCTAATTGGATTAATATTTCTTGTTTGGGCAAAAATAATTGGTTTAAAAGTTGTGCTATATGTGCAACGAGAAATAAACAATAAAGAATTATTATCAATAAATGAAAAATTTGAAAGAATTTTAATAAATTTATTTAAAACAAAATGTATTAGTCCTTGTTTGGGCAAAAAAAGTAGAAAAAAACCAAATAATAAAATCACTTATTTACCATTTTGTTTACCTGTAAAAAAATTTAGAAAAAAATGGTTTTTAAATAATAAAGTTAACATATTAACCGTTGGCAAATTTATGTCTCGAAAAAAACACCTTCTTCTTATAAGCACACTAAGTAAAATCAAAGTGAAAAATCGTTTTAAATTAACTCTTGTAGGAGAATGTTTAACTAAAGAAAATTATAATTACCTGATGTGTGTTAGAAAGAAAGTGAAAAATAGTAAACTAGAAATAGAGATTTTAAAAAACATTAAACCAAAAGAATTAAAAAATATTTATAAAAAACACGATCTTTTTGTTCTGCCATCGTTTTATGAACCAGCCTCTATTTCTAATTTAGAGGCCATGTCTTATGGATTGCCTGTTATTACTACCGATACAAATCAAACAAGTTGCTACACTCAGCATGGGATTAACGGTTATGTTGTAAAAACTAATAATACAAATGATTTAAGAAATAAATTAGAAAAATTAATTAATGACAAAACTCTATTAAAGAAGTTTGGAAAAAAAAGCTATAATATTGTTAAGTACAAACATAAACCTGAATTAATTTATGGAAAATTTTTTAATAGTGTATTTTAGATATGAATTTTTGAAAAAAATTAAAACATGAGAATTATTCATATAATAACAAGTCTTGGAGATGGCGGTGCTGAAAATATTTTATATAAAATTTGTAAATATGAAAATACAAATGAACATATAATTATATCATTAAAAAAACCAGATAAGTATTCAAAATTAATAAAAAAAAAAGGAATTCGAGTTTATCATTTAAATATAAAATTTTACTCAATTGTTAAATTCTTAAGACTCATTAAACTTCTTAAAACTTTAAAACCAAAAATTGTTCAAACTTGGTTAATTCATGGCGATTTGATTGGAGGAATAGCTGCAAAATTTTCCAATATTAAAAATATTTTTTGGAATGTTCGTTATTCAAATCTTAAATTTGAAAGTGGCAATATAGTTAATATTTTTTTAATAAAGATTTTAGTATTACTTTCTGAAACAATTCCAAGTTTAATTGTAGTTGTTTCTAAAAGTGCAAAAAAAAATTGTAAAAAATTAGGATATCCTAAAAAAAAATTAATTTTAATTTCTAATGGATACGAATTATCAATTTTGAAAAGTAGTTTAAAAAAAAAAAAATTATTTAGAAAAAGTATCAATATTAATAAAAATATCACAGTAATTGGTAATGTGGCTAGATATGCTAAAATGAAAGATCATTTGACACTATTAAAAGCATTGTCATTAGTTAAGTTAAAAAAAGTTAATTTTTTATGTGTAATGGTCGGGACTCAAATAAATAGAAATAATTTGGAATTAATACATAATATCAAAAATTATAAATTAACTAAAAATATAAAGCTTTTAGGAAGAAGGGATGATATTGTTGAAATAATGAGTGGTATAGATATTTATGTTCAAAGTAGTAAATATGGCGAAGGCTTCCCTAATGTAGTAGCTGAAGCAATGGCATGTAAAACTCCCTGTGTTGTAACTAATTCTGGGGATGCACCTTTTATTGTAGGCAGAACTGGGTGGATTGTTCCTACCAATAATCCAAAAAAGTTAGCTAGTTCTATTTTAAATGCAATATCTGAAAAAAAATCAAACAAATGGTTAAATAAGCGCGTAGAATCCAGAATAAGAATTAAAAAAAATTTTCATATAAATAAGATGATCGTTAAATATAGAAAATTGTGGTCGAGTGTTAATATTTAAAATTTATTAAAAAGTTAATGATGATGTATTTAAGTTATAAATTAATATTATTTAAAATTTAATTTAGTTATTAAAATTACGAGAAAATAATGAAATTTCTAAAAGACTGGATCTACATACTTAGTCCTGATGAGCGTAAAAAAACATTTTTATTATTGTTTATGATTGTGGTAATGGCCTTAGTTGATATGCTTGGAGTGGCTTCAATCCTACCATTTATGGCAGTTCTAATAAACCCTGAAATTGTTGAGAGTAATTATTTTTTAAACATTATGTACCAATTCTCATATAATTTTGGAATTGTTGATAAAAAAGATTTTTTAATTTTTTTAGGTTTTTTGGTATTTGCAGTTTTAATTATTTCTTTAACTATCAAGGCGATCACAACTTATGCATTAGTTAGATTTGTTCAAATGCGTGAATATAGTATTAGCAAACGTTTATTAGAAGGGTACTTGCACCAACCATATAGTTGGTTTTTATCTCGTCATAGTGCGGATATCGGAAAAACTATTTTATCAGAAGTGGGAGAAATAATTGGAAATGGGTTAAAACCTTTATTGGATTTAATTGCTAAAAGTATGATAGTATTTGCAATTGTCATTTTATTATTTTTAGCCAATCCAAAACTTGCTTTAGCAGTTGGTATTACTATTATTCTTAGTTATGGAATTATCTTTTATTTTTTACAAAATATACTTTTTAAACTTGGAAAAGAGCGTTTAAAAAATAATGAAGTGCGTTTTAAAGTAGTAAGTGAAGCTTTTGGCGCAGCAAAAGAGATAAAAATTTCAGGATTAGAGAATACATTTGTAAGATTATTCTCTAATTCATCTCATATTATTGCAAGAAACATAGCCACATCAGAAGTCATAGCTACATTACCAAGATTTTTTTTAGAGGCTGTTGCTTTTGGTGGAATAATACTGATCATTCTTTATATTATGGCTTTCACGGGCAGTATTAATTCTGCTATACCAATTATAAGCTTGTACGTTTTTGCAGGTTATAGATTAATGCCAGCAATACAACAGATTTATTTTTCATCTACTCGTATGAAATTTGTTGGTCCAACTTTTAACAAAGTAGTTAATGATTTAAAAAAATTAAATCCTAATTTACCTAAAGATAATAAAAAAAATCTATTATTTAATAAAAAAATAGAATTAAAAAATATAACGTATAGTTATCCAAATTCATCTCGTTTAGCATTAAAAGAAATTAATTTAACCATACCAAAAAAATCTCTTGTAGGGCTAATCGGTCAAACTGGATGTGGCAAAACAACAACTGTTGATGTTATACTTGGTCTACTTGAGCCTAAAACAGGGACTTTGGAGGTTGATGAAAAAATTATTAATAGTCAAAATGTTAGATCTTGGCAAAGTTCAATCGGATATGTGCCACAACAAATTTATTTATCAGATGATACAGTTTCTGCTAATATTGCCTTTGGTGTGAATCACAAAAATATTAACCAAGATTTAGTTAAAAGAGTATCAAAAATAGCAAGTTTGCATGGATTTGTCACAAATGACTTACCAGAGCAGTATCAAACAAAAATTGGTGAGAGAGGTGTTAGGTTGTCAGGTGGTCAGCGTCAAAGAATTGGTATTGCTAGAGCTTTGTATCATAATCCAAAAATTTTAGTTTTAGATGAAGCAACAAGTGCCCTGGATGATGAAACTGAAAAAGCAGTAATGAATGCTATTAATAGTTTGAGTAACGATATAACAATAATCTTAATTGCTCACCGATTAAATACGCTTAGAAATTGTGATATTATATTTAAACTTCATGGGGGTCAAATCATAGAAAAAGGAGCATTTAATAAAATAATTAATTAAAATATAAAACACTTCTATTCACAATCATAAATAATAATTTCATAAGCTTAATAAAATACTTTAGTTTCAATATAAAAAATAAAATTTAAAAAATTATGATACCTTTAGAAATAAATATGCTAGTAACAAAGTGTGAAAAAAAAATACTCTGAAATAATTAATTTTGCTTTTAATGAACATATAAATTTAGCAAAAAATACACTAAATTTTATTAGTAAAGAAATTGAAAAATCTTCAGATATAATGGCTAAATCAATTAAATCAGGAGGTACAATCTTTTGGTGTGGCAATGGAGGAAGTGCTGCAGATAGTCAACATATAGCAGCTGAATTTGTTGGTCGTTTTAAAAATGACAGATTACCATTAAGTTCAATTGCGCTAACTACAGATACATCTATTTTGACATGTATTGCAAACGATTATAGTTTCCAGAAAATTTTTTCTCGTCAAATTACTGCTCTTGGAAGAAAGGGAGATGTTTTAATTGGCATCTCAACATCTGGAAAAAGTGAAAACGTTAAACAAGCTTTAATTCAAGCTAAAAAGATGAAAATTAAAACCATTGCTTTACTAGGTGGAAAAGGGGGTTATTGTAAAAAATACGCAGATGTTGCTGTTGTTATACCGTCCTTTAAAACTGCACGTATTCAAGAAGTTCATATATTAATTGAACATTTATTATGTGAACTAGTAGAAAAAAAACTTGGTTTAAATTAATTTTTCAAATTATAGTTTTTCATCCTCATTAAAATAATTATTTTTTTATTATTTATTTTAATTATTTTGAATAGATATATTTAGTTAATTCATAAACTAAATATTTTAAATTTAGAATTTTTTTTTTAAAAATGCAAAATACAATAACCTTTATGCTTGACACGAGTACATTAATAGTGATGATTAATGTTACAAAAACTTTTTAATACTTTAACGATTTAAAATTTTTATAATAAGGAGGTTTTTATCAAACCAATTTTTATTACAGCTGAGATAGGAATAAACCACAATGGAGATATGTCGATTTGTAAAAAACTTATAGATGTAGCAGTGGAAGCAGGTTGTGATTCTGTTAAATTTCAAAAGAGAGATTTAAATGAGGTGTATACTAAAGATTTTCTAGACTCTCCAAGAGAAAGTCCATGGGGCACAACACAAAGGGAGCAGAAACAAGGACTAGAGTTCAACCTATCTCAGTACGAGGAAATCGACAACTATTGTAAGAAAAAAAAAATTGAATGGTACGCTTCGGCCTGGGATTTGAAAAGTCAAGAATTTTTAAAAAAATTTAATTGTAATTATAATAAAGTTGCATCAGCAATGATTGTATATGAAGATTTATTAAAGAAAATTGCTGAAGAAGGTAAGCATACCTTTATTTCAACAGGAATGTCAAATTTAAATGAAATACAAAAGGCTGTAGATATATTTAGATCAGCAAATTGCCCATTTGAATTAATGCATACTGTATCCACTTACCCTATGAAAGACGAAGATGCAAATTTAAGAGTTATTAATACTCTAAAAGAAAAGTTTGAATGTAAAGTTGGTTATAGTGGTCATGAAGTTGGACTTGCTATTTCATACGCAGCAGCTACTTTTGGAATTTCTTCTTTAGAAAGACATATTACATTGAGCAGAGCTATGTATGGATCTGATCAGTCTGCCTCACTTGAACCTGCAGGACTAAAACAATTAGTAGGTGGAATAAGAAAAATTGAAAAAGCTCTAGGTACAGGTGAAAAACTTATAATTGAAGCTGAAAAACCAATAGCTAAAAAATTACGTGAACATTTAATCTAAAGAATTTAACTATATTTCATAGTTATTAAATTAATCACTGAAAAAATGTAAATAATAAGTAAAATCAAATAAATTTAATATTTATTTAAGTTATTTATTTTAAATGAAAAGTTGTATCGTTTGTAATAGTCAAGGTTATTTTTCACATAAGTATAAATCTAAAAGTACAATATTTGATAACAAAGATATCTTTAGTTGTAATAATTGTGAATATTCTTGGGCAGCTGAGATTGATCAATATAATTTAAATAGCTATTATGTAAAAAATTACGATTTAGAGATTTCTCGTTCTAAAAAATTTCTACCACCTGAACAATATTTTTTTGATATTAAGAAACAATTTAAACCAGATCGTTCTGAGTTACACTTAACTATATTAAAAAAATACACAAAAAAAAAATCCAAACCATTGATTTTAGATATTGGTAGTGGTTTTGGGACAACACTAAATTTATCAAAAAATTTTTTTGAAAAACCAGAAATTTATGCTTATGAAAACGATGAAAATTCTATTAAATATTTAAATTTTATTAATGCAAATATTTTAACTGGTGACTGTATTTCTTCTCTGAAAAATTTGGATAAAAAATTTGATATCATAATACTTTCTCATTTCCTTGAGCATGTATCTCCACAGGCTTTGAAAGAATTTATAGATATAATTTACAAAATGTTAAATTTAAATGGTATTTTATTAGTTGAAGTTCCTCATGATAATTGGATAAGATATCCCGAAAGAAAATATTCTGATCCTCCACATGTAAGTTTTTTTTCTATTTTGTCCTTAAAAAAAGTTTTCGATAAATTTAAAATAATTAAATGTACTTCTATAAGAGAACCCAAGTATTCAAACAGTAGCATTTTTTTAAGATTAATATCTAAAATATATTTGAAATTAATTAATATCATTTATAAACTTATCAATATTAGCCTCATTCCTTATTCATTAAGTAAAAATGGTACTTCTTTACTTTTAGTAGCAAGAAAATAAAAATTATAATATTTTAAAAAATGATGAGAAATATTGGAATAATGCAAGGTAGATTATTACCCAAATATAATAATAAATATCAAGCTCATCCCTTTGGATATTGGCAGGATGAATTTGAGATTGCTTCAAAATTAGGTTTGAATTTAATTGAATTTATATTCGATTATGAGAAAGCAGAAAAAAATCCCTTGATAACTAATTCAGGTTTAAAAGAAATTAAAAAATTAGAGAAATTAAACAAAATTAATGTACGTTCAATATGTGCTGATTATTTTATGGAAGCACCTATTCATAGCCAAAGAAATAATATAGTAGATAAAAGTTTGAGTATTCTAGAAAAATTAATACAAAATGCTTCTTTAATTAATGTAACCGACATAGTTATCCCCTGTGTAGACCAATCTAGTTTAAGAGGAGAGAAAGACATAAAAAATTTTATAAATAATATTAAGAAAGTTACAAAAGTTGCTGAGAATAAAAATATTAACATTTGCCTTGAAACTGATTTAAAACCTAACAAGTTCGCAAATTTAATAGATTCTATAGGGTCAAACAATATCACAGTTAATTATGATATTGGAAATAGTGCTGCTCTTGGTTATAATCCAGCAGAGGAATTCAAGGCATATGGAACAAAAATTTCTGACTTACATATAAAAGATCGTTTATTTGGTGGCGCATCAGTTCCACTAGGTACTGGAGATGCAAATTTTTCAAAAATTTTTGATCTTTTAGTAAAATATGAATATCAAGGGATTGTTATTTTTCAGGCATTTCGTGACAATGAAGGAGTAGAAATTTTCAAAGATCAATTGAATTGGTTTTATAAAAATATAAAATTATGGACAAACCCAAAATTAAAGTAATTTTAGGGGATAAAGTTGACTTGTTGCCCTTTTCAAAAGAGTTAGTAGCTAAAAAAATATTTAAGTTGGATGAATGATGCAGACTATAAAAGATAAAAGAATGACAGAAAAGATTAGACACGTTGCTGTTATTCCAGCAAGAGAAGGTAGCGTTGGTTTTCCAAAAAAAAATCAAAAATTTTTTGATATCACAGCTGATTTTTTAAACCATTTATTATGGTTTGATGAAATAATAGTTACAAGTAATGATAGAGTTATTTTAGATAAAGCTAAAATTAGAAAATACACTCCCTATCGGAGATCTGAAAGTTTATCTGGGCCAGATATTTCAATCAAATCTGTTATGGAAGACTTAGTTAAATCTTTAAAAATCCAGGATAATGTAATCATTTGGCTATTTTATTTGCCTATACCCTACAAAAATTACTCCGATTTCGATCATGCCAAACATTTAATCGAAACACTTCAGTTTAAAAGTTTGTGTTCTTTTGTTCCAGCAAAATCCCATCCATTTAATACTTGGAAATATGATCAAAAAAATAAAAAAATAAATCAATTTATTAAAAATGATATTTATAGACGCCAAGATCTACCCTTGGCATGGATGCACCACCATTATTTATGCTGTTTTAGAGTAAAGGAGTTGAAAAATCTAAATAATGAATTGTTAAATTCAAAAACTTATCCAATTTTTTTATCTAAAAAACACTCTGAAAACCTAGTTGAAATTGATACATATGAAGATCTTGAAAAATGGCAAGAAGCTAATAGTAAGTAATTAAAGTTTTATGAAAAAAAAAAAACCAAATATTAAGAAATCAAATCAAATTTACTCAAAAGCAATAAAAATTATACCTGCTGGTAGTCAAACTTTTAGTAAAGGTGTGACACAATTTGTAGAGGGTTTTGCACCAAAATATTTACATAGAGGCAAAGGATCATATGTTTGGGATGTGGATCAAAATAAGTATCTAGATTATGTAATGGGATGCCAACCATTAATTCTTGGTTATGCAGATCCTGATGTAAATAAAGCAGTTTCTAAACAATTACAATTAGGTTCTACATTTTCTTTAATGAATAAATTAGAATTAGACGTAACTGAATTACTTATAGATAAAATTCCATGTGCCGAGGCCGCTCGTTTTGGAAAAAATGGGGCTGATGTTAATACAGTTGCTGTTAGAGTTGCAAGAGCGGTAACTGGTCGGGATCATGTTGCGTATTGTGGTTATCATGGCTGGCATGATTGGTACATAGCAAATACAGATTTAAATAGTGGTATACCTAAATTTAATCAAAAATTAGCTCATAGCTTTAATTATAATGATTTGGATAGCTTGGAAAGGATATTTAAAAAATATCCAAACAAAGTTTCTTGTGTAATTATGGAACCACTCACAATTTTGGAACCAAAATGTTATGGACCAAAAAACTATAAAAAAAAAACGTCTCAAAAATTCTGTAAACACAATTTTCTTTCAGAAGTAAAGAAAATGGCACATCATTACGGTTCTCTTCTTATTTTTGATGAAATAGTAACTGGATTTCGATTTTCGCTAGGGGGTGCTCAAGAATTAATTGGTGTAACTCCAGATCTTGCTACATTTGCTAAAGCTATTTCTAATGGAATTCCATTGTCAGCATTAGTTGGTAAAAAAGAATATATGTCTACTCTCTCAAAAACATTTTTTTCTTTTACCTATGGTGGAGATTGTATAGGTTTAGCAGCAGCTAAAGCATGTATCGCAAAGCTTGAAAAAAAAAAAGTTTCCGAACATTTAAATGTAGTTGGATCACAACTTAAAAAAGGTGTTAAGGAATTAACAAAAAAACATAACCTAGAAGAATTTATTGATTGTATAGGTTACCCTTGTCGTTCGATTATATCCTTTAATGGAAACAAAAAATATAGTGATCTTGAAATTAAATCTTATTTTCAGCAAGAGTTACTAAGAAGAGGAATACTTTGGGCAGCATATCATGCTTTATCTTGGTCACATAAAAAAAAGGATATTGTTAAAACTCTTAATGCATATGATGATGTTATGAAACTTTTTAAAAATATAATAGATAGTAATTTAAATTTAAGAAATAGAATAGAGGGAATTCCTGTTAAACCTGTTTTCCGTAAAGTTGCTGACTTTAACTCCTACACACTAAAAAATAACAGGGCATAAGTTTAAAAAAAATAACTGATTGTTTAATATCAAATAGTAAAATATAAATTTAAAAAATGATTAAAAATACCAAAAATAAATCTAAAAATTTATTTAATCTAAACAAAAAAGTTATAATAATTACTGGTGCTTTAGGATTACTTGGAAAAAAACATGTAGAAGTAGTTGCTGAAAACGGTGGTGTACCAATAATTATTGATATTAAAAATAAAGAAGTTCAATTATTTGCAAAAAAAATTCAGCAAAAATATAAAGTTCAAGCCATGGGAATTGATGTTGATATTACTGATGAAAAAAAAATAGTAAAAAGTTGTCAGAAAATTCTTAAAAAATATAAGCGTATTGATGGTTTAGTTAACAATGCTGCAAATAATCCAAAAGTTGAAAATAATAGAAATAAAAATTTTTCAAGATTAGAAAGTTTCCCATTGGATAAATGGAATAAAGATATTGCAATTGGATTGACAGGTGCGTGGTTATGTTCAAAGCATTTTGGTTCTGTCATTGCAAAAAATAAAAAGGGAGGATCTATTGTAAATATCTCCTCCGATTTAGGTTTAATTGGACCAGATCAAAGACTTTATGCGAAGAAGAATGTGATAGATAATAGAAAGTCAGTAAAACCAGTAAGCTATTCTGTAATCAAAACAGGACTAATTGGATTAACAAGATATCTCTCAACATATTGGTCAGACAAAGGTGTACGTTGTAACGCTATGTGTCCTGGAGGCGTTGAGAATGGACAAGAAAAAAATTTTATTAAATTAGTCTCTAGCAGAATACCAATGGGTAGGCTTGCAAAATCAAATGAATATCAGGGAACTTTACTATGGATGTTAAGTGATGCATCAAGCTATTTAAATGGTGCAATCATACCGATAGATGGAGGTAGAACAGCTTGGTAGTATATACAATTTACAAAAATAATTAATTTTAAAGAATGAATAAAAAAAAAACTGATATTGTGTTTATCGTACTACGAGAACAATTTCCTGGACACAAAGATATAGACCACTTGTTACCTTTTTTATATTTTATAAATAAAAGTAATTCTTTTAATTTAAATGCAAGCGTTTTAATTATAGAGAATCAATCAAACTATAAAAAAAATCTAGATCAAAGAGTTAAATTATTATTTAATTTAAAAAATATAGATGTAAAATTTTTATATAAAAATAATTTTATATATAAACTTAAAAATATTTTTGAGACCAAATATAATTTTTTTATCTTAAATAAATTTTTTAAATTTTTTTACCTAAAATATTTAGAAGCAAAAATAAATAAATGTAATTTTAAGGACTTGCTTGGTGATTTTTTTCTAAAATCAAAATGCCCTTTAATTATTACATTACATAATAATGATAAAGTACAAAAAATTATTTCAAAAATTCAAAAACTTAATAGAAAGTCAAAATGGGTAGTTATACCTCATGGTACTCAAACCCAAGTTAATAAAATGTTAACAATTAAGGATTTAAATAAAGTACAAAAAAAAAATAAAAAAAATATTTATAATAAAATTGATTTTTATTTAAATACCAGCAAATCTGATTTGATAGATCAATTAGAAAGCGGTATGTCCAAAAAAAAAGGTATTATAATTGGTTCACCCAGATATTGTAAAGAATGGTTATATACAAAATCAAGACTTAGATTAGATGGAAAAAAAGTTAATATAAATAAAAATTATAGTGTGAAAGTATTATTTTTTTTACCAAAGAAATTTATCAATATTTTTTGGGATGAACTAATAAGAACAGTTGATTTTGTATCAAGCTATAAAAAAATTGAGGTTATTTTATTAGATTACGATCCTAATTTCTCAAAATTTCCTAATTATTTAAGAAAAAGGAAAAATATAAGATTTTTCTCAATATCAAAAGAATATAGTACTTCAAAATTAATTGAATGGTCAGATATTATATTTCATGTTGCATCAAGTGTTTTATTTGAGTGCTTAATGAAAGATAAAATTACGGTATTTCCAAAATATTTAACATGCAACACCTCTTTTTGTGAAAAATATGATGTAGGTTTTAATTTAAACAATAGAGACGAACTTAGAATTTTGTGCAATCAAGCAGTTAAATCATTAAATAATTTAAAATTTAAATATAAAAAAAAATGTAAAAAAAATAATAAAAAATATATTGATGATTTTGTAAATGCTAATTCTAAGTCTGTACCTTATAATGTAGTAAATACTATGACACAAATAATTAAAAGTTTTTGATTTAATAATTAATGTTTTAAATATGATTATAAATTTTATTATTCAGTGTCGTATGACCTCTCATCGTTATCCAGGTAAAGTGATGTCTCCTTTTTTAGGAAAACCGATCTTATCCCACATAGTTAATCTAATAAAAAAGTTGAATACTAATTCAACTATTATTTTGGCTACTTCCGAGGAAAAAAGTGACGATCCTCTAGCAGCATATGGAAAACACCTAGGAATTGAAGTTGTTCGTGGTCCCCTTGATGACGTACTGGAAAGATTTTTATTAGCACTAAAAAAATACAAATGTGATGCTTTTTTCAGAGTTTGTGGAGACAGCCCATTATTACTTAAACCATTGTTTAAAAAGGCTGTTTCAATTTATAAAAATAATTCTTATGATTTAGTTACAAATGTATTTCCAAGAACTTTTCCAATTGGGATGAGTATGGAGCTTATAGATAGAAAAATATTCCTCGAAACTGAAATAAAAATTAAAAAAAAAATAGATAGAGAGCATATAACTAAATATTTTTATAAAAACTCTAAAGAATATAGAATATTTAATATCAAGTGTGCAAAATATATTAAGCCAGGTTTTAAATTAGCTATTGATGAAGTAAAAGATTTACAAAGGTTAGAAAAATGGTTTTTGAAAAAAGGTAGTCAATATGATAATTTTTTTCCTATTAAATCTATAAAATAACTTGAAAAAATATAAACATAATTTTAATTTTTTTTATTATTTTAAATTTTTTTTCTAGTTTAAAGAAGGTAAAAATTTGATTAAGAATAAATTAAAGACAGCAGTTATTGGTTTAGGAGTAGGAGCACATCATGCCAAAGCATTAGCATCTCACCCTGGATGTGAACTTGTATGGATTTGTGACTTTGATAAATCTAAATTTAAAAAATTGAATTTAAATTTTAATAAAGTAAAAAATACAGCTAATGCTAAAGATATTTTGACAGATCCAAATATTGATATGGTCTCAATCTGTACTTATGACGAGACACATTTCAATTTAGTGGTTGAGGCATTAAAAAATAATAAACATGTATATGTGGAAAAACCTATGTGTCTTAGCAAAAGTGAGGCAAAGAAAATAAGATATATTTTAAAAAATAAACCAAATCTTAGATTATCATCAAATATGGTATTAAGATCATGTCCTTTGTTTATAAATGTCCGTAAGAAATTTAATCAAAAAGCATCTGGAGAAGTTTATTATTTAGAAGCAGATTATTTTTGGGGTAGGAAAAAAAAATTAGTTTCTGGGTGGAGAGCAAAGTCTAAATTTTACTCTATAATACATGGCGCAGCAATTCACATGATTGATTTAGCTATTTGGATACTTGGAAAAAATCCTGTTTCTGTTCAAGCATTAGGAAATAACATTACTACAAAAGGCTCTAAACAAAAACATAATGATTTTAGCGTGATTTTATTATACTTTAAAGATAAGTCTATAATTAAAGTATCAGCTCATGGAGGTTGTACACATCCTCACTTCCATTCATTAAAAGTTTTTGGAAAAAATTTAAGCTTTATTCATGATATATCAGCAACAGGCTGGATTCAGTCGACTAATGAAAACCAAGCAATTATTCCAGAGCTTTCAGAATACCCAGCAAAAACAAGAAGAAGCAAAGTGCTAGTTTCTTTCATAAATTCTTTAATAAATGAAAATGAAGATCCTTTGGTAACTGATGAAGAAGTTTTTAATACAACAAGTATTTGCTTAGCTGCAGAGCAATCAGTTAAAACAGGTAAAATTATTAATATAGAATACTTGTAATATTTAATCCCAGGTCTATAAATAATTTAATATGCGAAATATCCCATTTGGAAAACCTTTATTAAGCTTAGAAGAAAAACAAGCTGTGATGAAAGTAATGGAAGGTTCTTTGCTTGTTCACGGTCCAATTTCAAAAGAGTTTGAAGAAAAGTTTAAAACTTTTACAGGTTCCCCACATGCTATAAGTGTCTCATCTTGCACTGCAGGTATGCATTTAATTTATTTTGCTTTAGGTTATGGTCCAGGAGATGAGGTTATAGTGCCAGCTCAGACACATATAGCCACTGCACATGCAGTAGAGCTTACTGGTGCTCGACCTATATTCGTTGATGCAGATAAAAAAACTGGCAATATTGATATAAATGGAATTGAGAAAGCCATCTCAGTCAACACTAAAGCTATTGCAATTGTTCATTATCTTGGTGTTCCTGTTGATATGGGTAAAGTTGTTGATATAGCTCAGAAACATAAACTCTTTTTACTTGAAGATTGTGCACTTGCACTTGGAGCTAAATTTGACGGTATTCATGTTGGATTACATGGAGATGCAGGGGTATTTTCTTTTTATCCTGTTAAACACTTAACAACTGCTGAAGGTGGTATGATTATACTTCGTAACAAAGTTTTAGCTGAAAAGTTGAAGTTAATTAAAGCATTTGGTGTAAATAGAACATATTCTGAGAGAAAAATACCAGGTATGTATGATGCTGAGGATCTTGGATTTAATTATAGAATGAGTGAAATTCACGCTGCTATAGGTCTCGAACAAATTAAAAAGTTACCAAATTTTCTCAAAAAAAGGAGGGAAAATTTTGATTACCTGGAGAAAGGTATAAAAAATATTAAAGGTCTATCAGTCATACCACAACCTGTAGACAATCAATTTAATAGTTCTCATTATTGTTTAGGAATTTTACTTGATGATAATTTATATCATAAACGAGTAGATATAATGGAAGCGCTAAAGGAAAATGGGATTGGGTCTAGTATTTACTATCCACAACCAGTGCCTAGAATGAAGTACTATCAAAATAAATATGGGTATGAAGAAAAAAAATTTATAAATGCAACAATTTTTAGTGACAGGATTATAGCACTACCAGTCGGGCCTCATTTAGATTTATCTGATATTGAATATATTGTTTACTCGATAAAAAAAATATGGAGTGAGATAAATGTTTGATTTTAAAAAAGTCAAAGGAAAACGAGTTGCAATTATTGGTGGTGCTGGATTTATTGGTCATAACTTAGCATTAAAGCTTAAAGAGTTTGGAGCTGAACCTCACATAATTGATGGTTTGCAAGTTAACAGTATTGGATATTATACAAGTGGTTATGACAAAAATATTAATTCTGAGAGATATATTTCATTTATAAATGAGCGCTTATCACTTCTTCGTAATGCAAAAGTGGGTTTACATATAATAGATGTTCGTGATTATCATATTACTAGTCATACACTTAGTGAAATTAAACCAGACGTTATTGTTCATTTAGCTGCTATTGCACATGCTAATCGTTCTAATAAAGATCCATACTCAACTTTTGATCATAGTATGAGAACACTTGAAAATGTTTTGGACAACACCAGGTCAAATGGCACTCATTTTATTTATTTTTCTTCATCAATGGTTTATGGAAATTTTGACGGTGAGTCTGTAACTGAAGATAAATCCTGTAACCCTATGGGTATTTATGGTGCCCTTAAATATGGTTCTGAAAAGCTTGTTATTGGTTACAATCAAGTTTTTGGTCTTCCTTATACTATCATTCGACCGTCAGCTCTATATGGTGAGCGTTGTGTTAGCAGAAGAGTAGGTCAAGCATTTATTGAAAATGCTTTAGTTGGTCAAAATCTATCAGTAAATGGGGATGGAAAAGAAGGATTAGATTTCACATATATTGAAGATTTAATACAAGGGATAATTCTTGCAATTATAAGACCAGATAGCATTAATCAGATTTTTAATATTACTTTTGGTGCCGCACGTTCTATAAATCAACTTGCTGAAATTGTAATTGATAACTTTCCAGGTATTAAAATTGATTATAAAAAAAGAGATGGTTTAATGCCAGAAAGAGGTACGTTAAATATTGATAAAGCAAGAAAATTACTTGGTTATTCCCCTCAATATCCTGTTGAACAAGGATTTTTAAAATATATCAACTGGTATAAAGATTTTGCTAAATCTAACCCTAAGCTTTTTATAAAATAGTGATTATTATAATATATTATAAAGAATTCATTTAAGCTTGTTGCCAACAAAGTCTAGATGTAAATAAATGAAATATACTGAAAATTACAAAAAAAAAATAATTTTAGATAGTTGGTTATCAAAAATAATAGGAAAACCAGTTTTTTTTTTGAAATCTTTTTCGAATGATATTAAAAAAAAAGATCTTCCAAAAGGTAAAAGTTTTATTTGGTCAAGAATTCCTGTTGATGACATTGAAGCCTTAACAGTCCTTAAAAATTTGGGTTTCTATTTAGTTGATACAAATATTCAGTTTAATTTATCTAAAAAAATAATTTCAAAAAAAAATCCCAAAATAAGATTTGCAAAATCAAAAGATGAAATTCATCTACGAGCTCTTGCTAAAAATGCTTTTACAAATAACCGTTTCTACAAGGATTTAAATATAACAAAAAGAATTGCCTGTAAAATTAAAGAGGAATGGGTAGGTAATTTTTTTTCAGGAAAAAGAGGAAGATGGATGATAGTTGTTGAGAAAAATTCAAAACTAGTAGGTTTTTTACAATTAATTTATAAAAATAAAAAAACAATTATAATCGATTTAATAGCTGTTGATAAAAAAAATAGAGGAAAAGGAATTGCTAAAGATATGATAGCATATGCTTATGCACAGTGTTTAAAAAATAGTGGAAATATAAAAGTAGGTACTCAACTTAGTAATACCGAATCTATCAAGCTATATTTAAAATTAGGTTTTAATTTTAAAAACGCATATAACATTTTGCATTTACATAAATAAAATATGAAAATTGGAAAAATTGATACTAGTAAAAAAGTTTTTATTGTTGCTGAAATTGGAAACAATCATGAAGGAAATTTTAAACTGGCTAAGAAAATGATTTATGCAGCTGCAAACGCAGGTGTAGACGCTGTAAAGTTTCAAACTTATTTACCTGAATATTTTATTTCTTCTGACGATAAGTTTAGACTCAGGAGACTAAAAAATTTTCAATTACATTATAGAGAATTTAAAGAGCTTGCTAAAATAGCAAAAAAAAAGGGTTTAATTTTTTTCTCTACTCCTCTTGATATCGAAAGTGCTAAATTTTTAAATACCATACAGCCAATTTTTAAAATCTCATCAGGAGATAATAATTTTTACGAATTAATCGAAGTAATAACCAAATTGCAAAAACCAATAATTATTTCAACAGGTGCAGCAGAAATTGATTTAATTAAAAAAGTTTACAATAAAATTATAAAATCTAAATTTTATAAAAAAAAAAATAAGAATTTAGGACTCTTACACTGTGTAAGTAGCTATCCTGTTCCATATGAGGAGGCAAATCTTGCTTCAATTATATACTTAAGAAAACTATTTCCAGATGTAGTGATTGGCTATTCAGATCATACTATTGGAATCGATGCAGCTGTATTATCAGTTATTGCTGGAGCGAGGATTGTAGAAAAACATTTTACTTTAGATAAAAAGTATTCTCATTTTAGAGATCATAAATTATCAGCTGACCCAAGAGAAATGAGTATGTTAGTAAAAAAAATACGTATTACAGAAAAAATGTTGGGCAAAGAAGAAAAGAAAGTTCAAAAATCTGAAAAAGCAATGAAAAGGCTAGGTCGAAGATCCATAGCTGCAGGTCATAATCTTTTAGCAGGATCTAAATTATCAAAAAAACATCTAATCTGGGTTAGACCAGCAACAGGATATTTGCCAGGACAAGAAAAAAAAGTTTTAGGAAAAAAATTAAAGAGAAGTCTAAAAATAGGAGATATAATTAGAAAAAAAGATTTAGAATGAATATTAAAATTTTATTTTCTATAATTCGATATCTACTTGTTAAATAATCTGATAAACGATTAATTGCTCTATTATGTGTGGAATATTAGCTTACATTTCTAAAAAAGAAATTAGTAAAAGTAAAATTTCTATGCTCAAAAATTTGATGAAATGTCGAGGTCCAGACAATCAAACTTATAAAAAAATATTTTTTGGTAATAATCTTCTACATTTATTTCATTCTAGATTATCCATTCAGGATTTGAATCAAAGATCAAACCAACCATACACATTTAAAAATTTTATTCTTATTTTTAATGGTGAAATATATAATTTTAAATATTTAAAAAAAAAACTTAATAAAAAATTTAAAACATTTTCTGACACAGAAATAATTTTACATTATTATGATATTTATGGAGAAAAGTGTTTTGATTTTTTTGAAGGAATGTGGTCAATAATAATTTATGATACAAAAAAACAGAAAATTATTGTATCAAGAGATAGATTTGGTGAGAAACCACTTTTAATTTATAAAAAGAATGATGAGATTATATTATCATCTCAAATAAACTATATTCATAAAATTTTAGAATCAAATCAACAATTTAATAGTGAAAAAATAAACTCATTTCTTCATTTTGGTTACAAGTCATTATTTAAGAATGATCAAACTTTTTTTAAAAATATCACTCATATTCAAAAAAGCTCAATATTGATTATAGAAAAAAATTTAAACATTTTTAAAAAAAGATACTGGAAACTTAAGAAAGATAAAGAAATAGAAAAGTTAAGTTTAAATGAACACATATCGAATTCAAAAAAATTGCTTATTAAAGCTATTGATCTCAGGTTGGTATCAGACGTGCCTGTTTCACTTAATTTAAGTGGTGGTATAGATTCAGGGGCAATATGCAGTATAGCATCAAAAGTTTTAGGAAAAAAATTAGAAACTTTTTCAATATTAGACTCTGATAGCAGGTATAATGAAATTGATTTAATTAAAGCAACTGCTAAGGATTGTGGTGTTAAAAATAATTTAATTAAATTAAGTAATAAAGTTGATTTTTTTGATCTTTTAAAAAATTCTACTGATAACAATCAACATCCAATATTAACTATTACTGATTTGATACATTATTATTTATGTTCTTTTATTAAAAAGAAAGGTTTTAAGGTATCATTATCTGGGTCAGGTGCTGATGAAATTTATGGTGGTTACTACGATCATTACTTAATGGTTTTCAATGAATTACGTAAAATTGATAGTGCAATGTTAAAAAAATACGTAAATATTTGGGAAACTGATATTAGACCCAGTATAAGAAATCCATATTTTACTAGACATGATTTATTTTTTAAAAACTCTTCTTTCAGGAAATATGTATTTGATAATTATGAAAATAATAAAAAATATTGCATTAATAAACTTAGCTATCAATTTAAAGAAAAAAAATATTTTAAAACTTTATTAAAAAACAGAATGTCTAATGAATTGTTTCACGAGACTGTTCCTATATTTACTCATAGAGAAGATCTTAATTCAATGAGGTTTTCAATTGAAAGTAGGGCGCCTTTTTTGGATTCAAATTTAATTGAATATCTTTTTAATATTAATAGTTCTCATTTACTTCATAATTGTCAAAATAAGTATATATTAAGAGAGAGTTTAAGAGGGATTTTAAACTCAAAAGTTCTTAATCAAAAAGTTAAGTCTGGATTTAATGCTTCAATTTTAAACTTATTTAATTTTAAAAATAAAAAAATAATTCGCTTTGTAGAAAATGACTCGGAGATATATAAGTATGTTCATAAAAAAACAATTCTAAAATTGGTGAATAATAAAAAATTACTAAATCAAAATTCATATGGGAAATTTTTATTTTCTTTTTTAAGTTTAAAATTATTTATGGATAGATTTAATTAATGAAATTATTATGGTGTAAAAATTGTTTGCTACCTAATTCAAGGCCAAATCTCATTATTGAAGAAAATGGTAAATGTTCAGCCTGTAATAATTTTACTAAAAAAAAAATAATAAATTGGAACAAAAGAAAAGTAGAATTTATAAAACTTGTTAAAAAAATTAAAAATAAAAAATTAAGATATGACTGTGTTATTCCTGTGTCAGGAGGCAAAGATAGTACATGGCAAACTATTAAATGTTTAGAATATGGCTTAAATCCTTTAGCAGTTACATGGAAGGCTCCACAAAGAACTAAGATTGGTCAAGAAAACTTAAAAAATTTAATTTCTTTAGGCGTGGATCATATTGACTGGTCAGTAAATCCAGATGTTGAAAAAAAATTAACACTTGAAAGTTTTAAAAAATTTGGATCAGTTGCAATTCCAATGCACTTAGCAATTTTTAATATTCCTATATTAGTTGCCTCTAGTTTTAAAATTCCATTTGTAATTTGGGGAGAAAACTCAGCAGTGGAATATGGAAAATTAAATAAAAATGATAATCAAAAAATTTTATCAAAAAAATGGTTTAAAAATTACGGTGTGACAAACAACACGGAAGCAAACAATTGGGTATCTAAAAATTTACCTAAAAGTAAATTGTCAAGTTATTTTAATTATAAAACTTATAGTAAAGACAAATTTAAAACGGAATCAATTTTTCTGGGATATTTTTTTAAGTGGGATCCTCAAAAAACATTTAAAATTTCGAAAAAATTTGGTTTTAAATCTTATAAAAAAGCAAGGACAGGTTATTATAATTTTGCAGATATCGACGATTATTTTATATCAATACATCATTGGTTAAAATGGTATAAGTTTGGATTTACAAGAATTTTTGACAATTTATCTTTAGAAATAAGAAATAAAAGAATGTCAAGAAATAAAGCAATTAAAATTATAAAGTCAGTTGGAATTAAGCCACCTTTAGAAGATATAAAAAAATTTTGCAAATATTGCAAAATTTCAAAAAAACAATTTTTTGAGATGGCTGAAAAATTTAGAAATAAAAAAATTTGGAAAAAAAATAAAGATAATATTTTCTATGTTGAAAATTTTATAGTAGATGATTGGAATTGGTAAATGAAAATTAAAAAAAAAGTTAGAAAATTTAAAGTTGGAAAAAATAATATAACCATCAAAGAGGTAGCAAAAATTTTACTTAATGATGATGAACAAGTCACATTTGTAAATAAAAAGACCGAGTACGATGTTGTCAGAAAGAATTGGGGATATTATGCAACTCCCTCTATTAACAAGAGGTTGAAATCAAAAGGTTTTAAAACAGCTCTGGTAATCAACGAGAATAAGCAAATTTATATTATGTTAGTACAAAAAGAAAAAATCAAACTCTTTAATAAATATTGTAAAGAGGAAAAACAAAAAAAATTATTATGGTTAGATGAAAGCAAAAACAATAAAAAATTGTCCAATTTGTAATTTTCAAAAATTTAGAATAAAATTTAGTTATTCAAAAAAACCTTATATTGAAACAGATTTTGAAATAAAAAATTATTCTAGATCTTATTTTGAGTGTATTAATTGTAAACATTGGATTTCGAATTTTATTATATCAGAAGAATTTTATAAAAATTTTTATTCTAAAAAAACATATGGTGAAAACTATAAACAAAATTTTAGTAAAATTATTAATTTAAAAAAAAAATCTGATAATTACCTAAGATCTAATAGAATAGAAAAGTTTTTAAAAAAAAATAAATTTAAAAAAATTAAAATTTTAGATGTAGGTTCAGGACTTGGTGTTTTCCCATATGAGATGAATAGAAGAGGTTATGAAATTACTGCTATGGATCCTGACGAGAGGATGAGCAACTTTATAAAAACAAAGTTAGGAATTGAGACTATTAATAGCGATTTTAAAAAACTTAATATTAGAAAGAAATATAATTTAATTACATTTAATAAAGTTTTAGAACACGTAGAAAACCCTTTATCTTTTTTAAAAAAAGCTAAAAAATTTTTGTCTAAAGAAAATAACGGTATTTACATTGAGGTTCCAGATACCAATGAGGCAAAAAAAATTTCAAAAAATCGTGAGGAGTTTGCTATTGAGCATATAAACTGTTTTACAAAAAAATCATTGATTGTAATGTTACAAAGATCTCATTATAAACTTTTAGAATTTAAAAAAATAAAAGAACCGAGTGGCAAACTAACAATGTACATTTTTGCTAAATTATAAAATTAATGATTAATTTTTCTACTATTTTTAAAAATTATTTGAAAATAAAAATAATTTAGGGATATAAAATGTCTAGATTTTTTTTTATCATAAATAAAAAAATAAATAGTAATAGATTATTAGCTCTAAAAAAAAATATAATCTCTTCTGTAAAACATAATATTTACTGCAAAGAAAAAACTTATAAGAAAAATTTTTCATATCTATTATTTAATAATTCAAAAAATAGTTTTAATTTTTTTGAAGATGAAAAGTATATATCAATAATAGATGGCTCTCCACATATGCAAAATATATTGTTTAATGCAAAGAAATTTGTAGATGCTTTAAATAAAAAATCTTTAGAAAATTTATTAAATAATTTAAATGGTGGTTTTGTTGGATTTATTTATAACAAGAGAGAAAAAATTACCTATACTTTTCGTGATAGATTTGGCTTAAAACCACTATACATCTTTAATAAAGATAATTTGTTAATAGTTAGTTCCCAATCAGATTTTATAAGACAATATTTTAAAAACAAAATCGAGATAAATAAGAAATATTTACTGAGATATGCATATTGTAATTACAAATCAGTCTTTGGTAGAGAAGAAACTATTTATAATTATGTTCAGATGCAAAAAATATCATCATTATACACAATTAAAGATTACCAAATATCAAAGTCAATTTATTGGAAATTAGATAAAAATATCAATGTATCTAATTTATCTATGAATGAATATGAAATGAAAATTAAAAAAATTTTTAAAAATATGATTTCAAATTATCTATCAATTAATAATGGAAAAAAATTTGCAGTAGCTTTAAGTGGCGGAATGGACTCAGGTTTAATATCTGGCTTATTAAAAAAATATTTTGTAAAGCCTGATGCAGTGTCACTTACATATTTTGAAAACTCTAAATTCAATGAGGAAGAATTAATTAAAGAAAGTAAAAAAAAAAATATTAGTAAATGGAAAAATTTTAAATTAACTCCTAAAATTTTATTAGATGATTTAGATGGTAATTATTATAAATATTTAGATGCCCCTTTAGCTACAATAAGCATTTATGGTTATGATTATTTATTTAAATCAGCATCAAAATCTGGTTTCGAATTATTATTCACTGGTTCAGGTGGTGATTATATTCAGTCAGGAAATTATACTAATTATTGGTATTACTTGGCTGATTTATTTTTAACAAATAATAAAATTTTTAAAAGGGAACATGATTTTTGGGTAAAATACCATTCAACAAATGAATTTCCAAAATCTTATAAAATTTTTTTAAAAGAGGTTAAAAAAAAAGTAGATTTTAAAAATTATGGTAAGTTATCAAAACAAGATTTTTTATTTAATAAATCAATAATTAATAAAAGTCCAAACCTAAATTTTTCTTTTTTAAAGTCAAATGTGGTTAAAAATTATGGAACTTATCTTCGATCTTTTATGATGCAAGAATATACCTATGATGCAGTTGCACCTGGAGTAGAGGCAGAAGATACTATGGAGTGGCTAAATAAAATTTCAATTCAATCACCTTTTTTTGATAAAGAAGTAGCAGAATTTGGATGGGAACTACCTAGTGATTTAAAAATTAAAGATGGTATAAATAAATATTTATACAGAAAAGCTTTTAAAGATATCTTGCCATCTAAAATAGTTAAAAGAACTGCTAAAAGTGGATTTAATGCTCCATTTGATCAATGGTCGAGAAACGAACTTCGAGAATTTATCATGGATATATTTAGTTCTATTTCATTTAAAAATAGAGAAATTTATAACTATAAAAATTTTATGACATTGGTAAACTCACACATGAAAAATGAAAATAATTATATGATGCTAATTTGGCAAGCTCTTAATTTAGAATTGTGGTTAAGAGATAAAAATATATAAGTTCAAATATTATTTATATGTTTTTTAAAAAAATAAAATTAAAATCTGAAATTAAAAATTTTAAACGTGATGGCGTAATTGTTCTTAAAAATGTTATTAACAAAAAAATAACCAACAAAATTATTTCAGAAATTAAGATAATTACTAATGATCAATTAAATAAAAATAATATTAAAATAAAAAATAAAAAATTTGAGAATTTGATTAAGTTTGCATTTAAAAATAAAAAATCTGAATTGAGATTTTTCCTTTATCACAGGTTAAGATCGTTACCAATGGTTCAGAGCTTATGTTTTTCTAACGAATTAATGGTTTTGTTGAATAATCTTGGCCACAAAATACCATCTTGTGTTCAAAAACCTACTATCCGTTTTGATTTTGCTGAAGAAGATAAATTTAAATTAAAACCTCATCAAGATATAAGAGCTATTTTATCCAAAAAATGTATTACAATTTGGGTACCACTTACAAAAGTTAATAAAAAAAATGGAACAATAAGAGTCTATAAAAGAAGCCATGAAGAAGGTTTGTTAAGTCATATTTTTGATAGAAACAATCAAGTTGTAATTAAAAATTTAAAAAAAATGCAAAAATATGATTTTATAGATATAGATGCATCAGAAGGAGATATGATTATCATGAATTCTTTTTGTGTGCACTCGTCAGTAAAAGGTGAAAAAAATTCAATCAAAATAAATATTCAGTCATTTTATAATGACCTAACGGAAATTAATATGAAGGATAAATATTATAATTTGCAGCAAATACCAGACGCTAGTAAAAAAACACTCTATAGTGAGTATAAATAGTACTTATGATTAAATGTAATACTTGTGGTTCAGCAAGTTATGAATTTTTATTTGAAAATTCCATTAAATCAACAGCTAGAATGAAAAAAATTCCAAACAAAGTTATAATTTGTAAAAACTGTGGCCATGTATTTCTTGATTATTTTTTTTTAGAGCAAAAAGATTTAGAAAATTATTATCAAAATAATAATCCTTTTGAAAAAGTAGAGCAATTAGACCCAGCACATCAAAAAGTTAGAACTGAACAATTAAATTTTGTAATAAATAATATTAAAGAAGTTAAAAAAGATTTTAAGTTTTTGGATATAGGTTGTGGAGCAGGTTATTTTTTAAGTTTAGTAAAACAAAGAGGATTTTATTGTGAAGGTGTTGAAAGGTCAAATATGATGTGCGAAATGATAAATGAGCATTATAAAATAAAATGTACAAACACAAGTTTTGAAGAATTAAGATTGGAAAATAAATTTGATGTTGTGTCAATTATTACAGTGTTAGAGCATTTATATAACCCAAAGCGGTGTATTGAAAAAATTAGTGAACTAATTAAAGAAGATGGATATTTATTTATTGAAATACCCGATACGGAGTTTCCTCGTCATGATATATTGCCAGATTACTTAGCATTTGAGCACATACATCATTGGACAAAAAATTCTTTAAGTAATTTATTACAATTATCTGGATTTGAAACAATACATTATGAACAAAAAAGAAACGACGATGACTCTGGAAATCCTGAAAATGTGCTAAGAGTTCTAGCAAAGAAAAATAATCTTTTACCAAGAAATTTATTAGTTAATGATTATGTAAAACAGTCAAAAAATCTTAAAGAGTTTAAAGAAAATCACAATAAATTTGTTCAAAAATTTCAAATAAAAATAGATAATATTTTAAAAAAACTAAAAAATGAAAATTTAAATATTTATTGTGCTGGTCTTCACACAAGTACTCTTTTGTCACTATTTCCCAATTTAAGTACTAAAATTATAAATATTTATGATAGCGATGAGGGTTTAAAAAACACTAAACTTAACAATTTTCAAGTTTCCTCATCAAAAGAAATAAATAATAAAACATTAAAGAATTTTTTAATGTCAACAACAAACCATGAGCATACGATCTATAAATTTTTAAAATCTATAAATAATGAATTTAAAGTTTATGGCTTGTATAACGATTTTGATTGATTGTGTGTGGTTTTTTTTCAACATATTTTAAATCTAAAAAACTTGATAATGAAGTAGAGTTAAAATGTATTAATAGTTTAAATTTACTACATCACCGAGGACCAGACGATTCTAATTATGTAAATTATAAAAATAATTTTTTAGGATTTAAAAGACTTTCAATTATTGATCCAAAAAATGCAAAACAGCCAATGTTTAATAATGATAAAAGTATTGCAATAATATTTAATGGAGAGATTTTTAATTATAAAGCACTTAGAAAACATTTATTAGAAAAAAAAATAAAATTAAAAACAAATTCTGATACAGAAGTAATACTAAATTTATACTCCATTTATAAAAATGATGTTTATAAGTATTTAAGAGGAATGTTTTCTTTTGTAATCTATGACTTTATTAGTAATCAAGTATACGGCGCGAGAGATAGATATGGTATAAAACCTTTATTTTACCACAACTCAGACAATGGAGATTTTATATTTTCATCTGAAGCAAGATCAATAAGAAAATATTTTGATAATAGAATAAGTTTTAATAAGAACAAATTAAGTGAGTTTGTTGTATTTGGATATTCTGCTGATCATGAAAGCTTTTATGAAAAAATAAATTCTATAAGACCAGGTCATAGTTTTATTGTTAAAAATAATTCTATAAAAATAATTAAAGAATGGGAACCTTTCAACAATCATGATGAAGAAATTAAAATAAGTGAAGATCAAGCTTTATTAAGACTTGAAAAAATTTTTGAGGAAACAATAGATTATTGGGTTACTTCAGATGTTCCAGTCGCCTCCTTAATGAGCGGAGGAATTGATTCTTCTATGGTTACTAATTGTGCAAGAAAAAAACACGAAATCAAAAGTTTTAGTGTTATTTTTCCTGATGATCCAGACATAAATGAACAGAAAAATATAGAGGAAATAATAAAATATTCAAATAACAAGAATTCAGAAATTCTTTCATTCAATGATAATATATTATCCAAATTTTTAGATAATGTAGTTTTATCTTTTGATGCACCAATTAATGATCCAAATAACATTACCCTTTACGCTTTGTGTAATAAAATAAGTGAGGAATTTAAATATAAAGTCGTTTTATGTGGCGAAGGTGCGGATGAGTTATTTGCTGGATACAATAGACACTATAGCTTTTTCAACAAAATTAACAAAAGTAACAATATCAACGATTTAATTCTTGGAAATAATTATCTCACAATTAAAAGATTAAATCTAATTGAGTGGAATCTTGATTGTAATTTTGAGGAGAGAAATATTATTCTTAAAAATTTGAATTCTAAAAATAATTTAAATAAAATTCTTGAATACGACCAAAAAACATTTTTACAGTCAAGACTATACTGTCAAGATATTGTAGGAATGGCAAATAGTATTGAAATTAGGACTCCAATGTTAGATCATGAACTAGCAGATTTTATTAATTCATTACCTGTAAAACTTAAACATAATGGTTTATTTTCTAAATATTTATTAAGATTACTTGCTAAAAAATATTTACCAAACAATATATGTTGGGATAAAAAAAAAGTAGCTTTAAATATTCCATATTCAAGACATTTAAAAAATGGTTTTTTAAATAAATTATTTATTGAAAATATTAATAATAATTCAATTTTGAATGATTTTTGTAACATAGAAAAGTTAATTAATTTATTTAAAAGTCATAAACCTAATCATAAAACAGATGACCATAGTAATACTCTTTGGAGAATTCTTTCTTTAGAGTTGTGGTTAAAAAGTATATGCAATTAATGGAAAAAAAAAATTTATTTCTTCCTATTGAGTTTAAAAATAGAGAATTCTTTTCAAAACTATTACTCGCATCTTTTGCAATAAAATATGGATTTAGAGTTTATATTGGTTCAACAGATAGTATTTTTAGGTTAATAAAGACAAAAAAAAAAAGAGAAGGAATATTTTTTTTTAAAGGTGGTTTAGAATTAAATATTTTAAATGAATTAAAAAAAAAATGTGATCATTTTGTTATTTTAGATGAAGAACTCGGTACATTGATAGATGATTATGCTAAAATTGCTAAATTAAGAATATGGCCTGGTACAGAAAAATTTATCGAAAGATATTACGTTATTGGTAATCACGGTTACGAGACCTCAATCAATTGTTTCGATGAAATGAAAAAATCTATTAGATGCACTGGATGGCCAAGAATTGATTTGTGGAGAAAAGAAAATGAATTTTTATTTAAAACAAAAACTGACTTAATCTATAAAAAATATGGCAATTATATACTTTTTTCTTCAGACTTTGGTTATAATTCAGAAAAAACTATTCAAGATAGATTAAATAGTTTTAAAAAATCAGAATGGCAGTCTATTAGAGACGAATTTCTTATTGAAGAAAAAACTTCATATAAAGTTCTAAGTGAGTTTAATCAATTATTGAAGATTTTGAAACAGTATGACGATGTTGAAGGTATCCCACCTATCATAGTAAGACCTCATCCGACAGATGATTTTGGGGTTTGGCAAAAATTTGCAAAGGACCTTAAAAATATCAAAGTTATTTATGACGGTGAGATAACACCTTGGATAAATGCCTCATCTGGATTAATCCACAGAGGATGTACATCTACAATACAAGCTCATATGCGAGGATTACCTTTGGGTCATATAATTAGTAAAAATGCAAAAATAAATGAATTACCTTATTTAATTTCTAAACATTTATACACTGCTGATGATCTTATTAATTTTTGTAAAAATGCTTTCTATAATAAAGATAATGAACAAATCACTCTTCATGAAGAATTTAGAAAAATTATAAAAATTGAAAAAGATAAATTTTCTTCAGAAGAAATTATTAAAGACTTGTTAGAACTCAAAACAAATAAACAATCTAACTATGTAACCAACTATAAAGACAAAATTAAAGATTTATATTTAAATTCTAAATATATTGTAAAGAAATATATTAAAAATTTTTTAAGATTTGAACAAAATTTAGCAATAGCATCTGAGACAATTAAGATACCAGGTGGTATAAATGAAAAAGAGGTTAAAGATTTTCTACTTAGATTAAGTAATCAAAAATTTATAGCGAAAAAAATTTTTAAAAACTGTATAGAAATAAATTGAACATCTATAAAAAATTTTTTAAATTTTAAATGATGTCTAAATAATAATTTGGAATAATTTATAATGAAAAAAAAAATATTATTTTTAATTAATGATTTTAGAAGTGGAGGAGCAGAATCTGTATTTGTTCAGCTTGCAAATTTTTTTTCTATTAAATATGAAGTCCATTTTATGGTTCTTAAAGCTGAAGGACCAAATTTAAAAAATTTAAATGAAAGAATAAAATTAATTGAATTAAAAAAAAGAAGATCAATATTTTCTATATTTAAAGTAAGCAATTATATAAGAAAATATGAAATAGATATTGTATTAGGAACTTTATCTATGGCTTACGTTGTATCTATTTCAAAATTGTTTGGTAGTAAAAATTGCAAATATATAGCTCGAATAGGTAGTATTATTAGTGCAAATTTAACTTACATGGGCTTTTTTGAAAGATTTTTGATGTCTAAATATCAAAAAGTTTTAAATTTTAGCGATGTAATTATAACTCAATCTGAAATGATGAGGAGTGATTTAAAAAATTACGTAAAAAAAGACTCAGTTGTAATTTATAACCCTGTATCATCAAAAAAAATACAAATATTATCTTATGAAAAACCTAAAATAAATTTAAGTAATAATTTTTTTAATATTATTTCGGTAGGAAGGTTATCATTCGAAAAGGATTATAAAACTGCAATATACTGTATTTCAAAATTAAAAAAAAAAATTAACAATATAAGATATTATATTTTAGGCGAGGGTGATCTTAAAAGAGAGTTGGAAATTTATACAAATTCCTTAGGTTTGTCAGATGATATAATATTTACAGGATATGTTGAAAACCCTTATCCAATTATGAAGAGATCAAATGTATTATTATTAACTTCTTTGTACGAAGGTTTTTCAAATGTTATATTAGAGGCATTGACCTTAAAAGTTCCTGTGGTAGCTACAAATTCACCTGGAGGAAATAAAGAAATTATTTCCAACGGTATTAATGGATTTTTGACAGAAATGGGTAATTCCGAAGACATAGTTAAAAAATTAGTTATGATTAAAAATAAAAAAAACTTTAAAATTAATACAATTAAATTTGATATAAATGACATAAGTTTGAAATATGAAAATTTTTTTTAATTTAAAAGAATCTCTTAATGGATTTTAATCCTTTAGTTTCAATTATTATAACAACTTGCAAAAGATCAGATTTTATCGAAAGAGCTATAAATTCTGTAATTAACCAGACCTACAAAAATTTAGAAATAATTGTTGTTGATGACAATAATAATGACTCTTTTAGACTTAATACTGAAAATATTTTATCAAAATTTATTACTGATAAAAAAATTACTTATTTAAAACATCAATTTAACCAAGGAATATCCGCAGCAAGAAATACAGGAATTAAAAATGCTAACGGAGAATATATTGCTTTTTTAGATGATGATGACGAATTTTTTCCAAATAAAACACTTGAACAGATCAATGTTTTTAAGCATTCTGACGAAAAAGTTGGATTAGTTTATGGAGCTTATTTAGAAATAAATAGTCATAATGGAAAAAAGAGAATTATTCATCCTAAAATTAAAAATAATGTACGTGATAAGTTAGGAATTAACCATATAGGGCCACCATCAATGGTAATGATTTCAAAAAAAGCTATAAAAAAAATAGGAGAATTTGATGTTAATTTAAATCACAAAGAAGATATAGATTATTATTATAGATTATCAGAATTTTTTGAGATTTCTTATACACAAAAGGTATTAACCAATTATTATATCCACTCTGGAGGATCAAGTAAAAATGACAATGATAGACTTCAGAAAATGTTAAAGTATATACAAAAGCATAGCAACACAATGAAAGAACCTAAAAATAGATGGAGTGAACTTCAAGAAAGACTTGGGGAATTAAATTATTCAAACAGTAATATCAAAGAGGGTTTAATTTGTTTTTTTATCGCTTACAAATTTAATCCCTCAAAATTTAAAATTATAATTAAATCAGTAGTGTTATTATTGAAGCAAATTTTTTATTATAAAAATAAGTGAGAAATTTTAAAATTTATATAAAAACAAAGATAAAAAATATCGAATTTTTGTTAAATATTAATAGTAAAATTTATAAATTTCTAAATATTAAAAATTGTTATAGTCCAGAGAATAATAAACTTAAGTGTATTTTTATTCATATTCCTAAAACAGCAGGTCGATCTTTTCATAAATACTTGTTTGGGACTGACTCTCCAGGACATATTCCATTAAAGAGATACCATATATTGGATAATAAAAAGTATATTGAATATTATAAATTTTGCTTTGTAAGAAAACCTAGTGAAAGACTTTACTCTGCTTTCAATCATTACTTTAAAAAGTCAAAAATTGATGAAAAATTAATTAGAGGTAAAGAAGAACATTTTATTGCAAAAAAATATTTTTTAAATTTCAAAAATTTTGAAGATTTTCTACTTTATATTAAAAATAAAAATAAAAATAATTTAATTCTTCAACTTCCTCATTTTCGACCAATGGTTGATTGGATAAATGTGTACAATGAAATTCCAATTGATTTAAAAATTTTTCCAGCTGAAAAAATTCATCAAATTAGACTTTTTTTTGACAAGAAATTTAATTTATCAAATCATAAATTCCCAGAAATAGGCAAAGACACAACCTCTGGTCTTTTAAAGTTAAATAATGAAAGTATCTTGTGTAATGAAATAATTCAAAAATTTTATAAAGATGATCAATATATCTATGAAAAAGCTATTAGAAATTATAATAAAAATTATATAATTTAATTAAATTTATTAAGATTGAGTTTTATTATTTAAATTAAATTTATTGTTGATGACAAAAATAGCTATTTTTGATGTATGTGATACTTTATATGATGTTAATACAACATTTAGTTTTTTAGATTTTTATTTAAGAAAAAATAAGAAATATTTGATTTTTAGAAGAATATCAAAATTTTTTCTTATTAAATTGCTAAATTATATTTTATTCAGGCTATTTAAAAAAGATTTAATCAGAATTTTTGCAACATATTTTTTAAAAAATCATAATTTAGTAAATATAAAAAATTCTAGTAGTATATTCGTGAAAACTATTCTTTCAAAAGTCATTAAAAAAAAAATACTTACTTATCTAAAATATTACAAAGAAAATGATTATAAAATAGTTTTTATGTCAGGCTCTTACGATTTTATTATTGAGGAAGTTTCAAACTATTTTGGAGCTAGTGAATATTATGCTTCTAAACTTAAAATAAAAAATAGTAATTTTTTAGGTTCATATAGAGAGGATATTTTAGTAAATAAATATAAACTTTTTAAAGAAAATTATAAAAGTTTTAACAAATTAGCAGTAGTAAGTAACAATAAAACAGATTTAAAACTAATGAGTTTGGCAAATGAAGCCTTTGCAGTATGTAATAAAAAAAGTGATTTTAAATTTTGGAGTAGTCACTCTAATATTGATTGTATTAAAGATTTTTAAATGATTTGGTTTTATTTTCCTTTTTTTTATTTGATACATAGTAGATTAAAGAAAAAGTTTGAACTAGTTTCCTGGCAGGTAATTTTCTTTATTCCTCAGTTATTAATAACTTATTATTATTTAGACGTAAGATCCAACATTTTTGTCCATCTTTTCTTAATTGCTCAAGTAATTTTTTACTCATTATATGAGACAGGTTATATTCAAAATGATGTTATAACTACTCAGAATGAGAAAAATCCTACAAATAGATTAAATAAAAAAAACAAAAATTTTGTTCTTAAAAATTATACAAAAATCACAAATTTAAGATATTTAATAACAATTTTTTTTATATTTGTATTATTATGGCTAGACTCATTTACAGCATATAGATTAAATTTTACAAATTTTTTATTAATCTTAATTATAACAAAAATAATTTTTTATATTCATAATAATATACGTAATAGATTAACAATAATTACTTTTTTTCTTTTATCTTTTTTTAAATATTCATTTCCAATATTTTTATTTATAAGTGAGGATAAATTATTTTATCCATTGTTGTTATGTCTTATTATTTTTCCAGTTTTAAGAGCAATGGAGGTTATTACATTAGAAAGATATAATTTTAAAACCATTAAAGTTTTTTTTGGAAATATTGATAAGTTGAGAGTAATTTATTATTCAGTTTTATTATTTGTATTAATCATGTCCAAAATTTTTAATTTATTAGATAATTTTAATTTTTATCTATTAATTACAGTTATATTATACTTCCTACTATTTAGAATTTGCTGCTTTTATATAATTAAATATGGTATTTTTAAAAGAAACCCAAAAATAAATAAGGATTGAATATTTATCAAAGTATATATTTAAATTAATATTAAGATTGAATTATATTTTTTATGTCATGGATTTTTGACTTACCAAATTTATTAATATGTCTTTTAGCAATTGTTTATGTTTGTAAAAAAGGAATCATTCCTATCTGGATAGGTCTTGTTTTCACAATTTATTCATTTGCACCCTTTTTTTTAAATGACTTTTTATTTCCAGCTGAATTTATGCAAGATCAATTTTATTATACTATTGCATTACAAGAAGTTCGATCATTCAATTTTATACCTTATCATGATGGAGAACCTAGAGATATTAAATCATTATTAAATGCATATATTCTCTCTCTATTTCCAATACCTTATGTTGAATCTGTTAAAAGTATGGGTTTTTTTAACAGGTTTATGTTTTTTATTTTATTTTCATGGCTTTACAATAAAAAATTTTTAAAAGGCCTACCACTTCTTTTTTTAATCTTTTATCCAAGCCTAGTATTATATACCTCCTTAAGTTTAAGAGATCCATTAATTTTAACTTTAATGATGATAGGTATTATTTTTTTGATAGATCAAAAATATTTGAAGTTTTTTATTATAATAGCTCCATTAATGTTTTTAAAATTTCAAAACTTTTATTTTATGTTAATATTATTTTGCCTTTTAACATTTTTTAATAATAAAAATTTTTTATATTCATACAGATATTTTTTTTCCTTAATAACTGTTGTATTTTTATATTTATATTTTGATCAGATATTAGGATATATCGAACATATTAGAGGTGCCATGTATAGAGTAGATGGAGGGGAAATGTCAAATTATGTGCCATTAGATAGTTTTCTTAGTTTATTTTATAATTCTATTGCTGCATCTCCTTATTTTTTAATTAAACCACTACCTTGGCAAATTGATAATTTTTTTCAATTGGCTCAATCTATCGAAAATATTTTTTTAGTTGTATTTTTATTTTTTTTCACAAAAGAAGCTTTCGAGCAAAGTAAAATTATTACCTTCAGATGGTTAATTTATATTATATTTTCAATGACTTTGTATGGTCTGGTGGTATTTAATTTTGGAACTGCTGTAAGATTTAAATTTATTATTGTTGCAACATATGTAATAGGTTTAGCTTATGATCTTTATAAAACTAAAAATTATAAATTTAATTGATTTCTTAAAACAAAACCTGTTAATAAATAATTAAATTGATTTAATAATTATAACTTTCTTGAATAAATTTATAAAATAAATATAGATATTTTAATGAAAATATTAGTTACTGGATCTGCTGGATTTATTGGATCTTTTTTATGTAATAAGCTACTTGAACGGGAAGATACTGTAATAGGTATCGATAATCATAATAATTATTATGACCCAAAATTAAAAGAGGCAAGACTTGAAATGTTACTGAAAAAAAAAAATTATAAGCATTTCAAATTTGATATCTGTGATGAAAAAAATTTAAATTCAGTATTTGATAAGTATAAACCTAAAAAAGTTATTAATCTCGCAGCTCAAGCAGGTGTACGTTATTCTATGAGTAACCCTTTAGCTTATATTAATAGCAATGTAGTTGGTTTTGCTAATATTTTAGAAAAATGCAGATATTATAAAGTCGAACATTTAGTTTATGCTAGCACATCAAGTGTTTATGGAGCTAACACCAAAACACCATTTTCAGAAAATGAAAGTGTTAATCATCCTTTATCTATCTATGCTGCATCAAAAAAATCTAACGAGTTAATGGCACATGCATATAGTCATTTATACAAATTACCAACAACAGGTCTAAGATTTTTTACTGTATATGGTCCTTGGGGTAGACCAGATATGGCTTTATTTAAATTTACCAAAAATATTATTGAGAATAAATCTATTGATGTTTACAACCATGGAGATCATTCAAGAGATTTTACTTATATTGATGATATAATTCAGGGAATAGTTAAAACTTTAGATAATCCAGCTGCTCCTAACACTCAGTGGAATAGTGATGAGCCTGATCCAGCAACTAGTAAAGATCCTTGGAGAATTTTTAATATTGGGAACAATAAACCATTTAAGCTCATGGAATACATTCATGCAATCGAGACTAAATTGAGTAAGAAAGCAAAAATTAATTTTTTGCCATTACAACCTGGAGATATACCAAATACTTTTGCAAATATTGACAATTTAAAAGTACAATTTAATTACGAACCCAAAACATCTGTAAGTGAAGGAGTATCAAATTTTATAAATTGGTATAAAGATTTCTACAAAATATGATTTTAAATAGAAATAATTTAAAGCTTGCAATTATTGGTATGGGTTATGTTGGTTTACCTTTGGCAATGGAGTTTGAAAAAAAAAGATCAGTCATAGGTTTTGACATTAATAAACAAAGAATTAAAGAATTAAATCTTGGTATGGATAGAAACTTGGAAACATCAAAAAAAAAACTTAAAAATTTAAAAAGATTAGTTTTTACAAGTTCGACTAATGTTTTAAAAAAAGCAAATTGTTATATAATTACCGTACCAACTCCAATAAATAAATTAAAAAAACCTGATTTAAAACCTCTATTTAATGCTAGTAAAATTGTTGGAAAATATATCAAAAAAGGAAGCCTGATTATTTATGAATCTACTGTTTACCCTGGATGCATAGAAGAGGATTGTGTCCCAATTTTGCAAAAATATTCAGGATTAAAATTTAATGTAGATTTTTTTTGTGGGTATAGCCCGGAAAGAATAAATCCAGGCGATAAAGATCACACAGTTTCAAATATTAAAAAAATTACATCAGGATCTAATGAAAAAATAGCTGTTTTAGTTGATGATTTATATAATGAAATAGTGACTGTTGGAACTCATAAGGCAAAAAGTATTAAGATTGCTGAGGCAGCAAAAGTTATAGAAAATACGCAAAGAGATTTGAATATTGCTTTTATTAATGAGTTGTCAATTATTTTTAATAGGATGAAAATTGACACAAAATCAGTTTTAGATGCTGCTAAAACTAAATGGAATTTTTTACCTTTCTCACCTGGATTAGTTGGTGGACATTGTATTGGAGTAGATCCTTATTACCTTACCTATAAATCAAAAAAAATTGGTTATTATCCAAAAATTACTTTAGCTGGCAGATATTTAAACGACAAAATGGGAAATTATGTTGTTTCTCAATTAGTTTTGGCGATGAAAAAAAAATCTATAAAATTAAAAGGTGCGAAAATATTAATTATGGGTTTAACTTTTAAAGAAAATTGTGCAGACATAAGAAATTCAGGCATAAAAAATGTAATTAAAGAGTTAAAAAAACTTAAATGTGACGTAGATCTCCATGATCCCTGGGTAAACAAAGAAGATATAAAAAAAACTTACAACATGTTTCCAAAACTTTATTTGAAAAATAATTTTTATGATTCAGTTGTAATTGCTGTAGCTCATGACAAATTTAAAACTATGGGTATTAATAAGATATTTAATTTATGTAAAAATAATCACATCATATATGATTTAAAATACTTATTTACATCAAAAAAAATTGATCTAAGACTGTAAATTTAATTATAAGTTTAAATATTATGAATTTAGATAAAAAAACTGTAAAAAGTTTTAGTGATCAATGGACACGTTACGATCAATCCGGAATGGATAATATTGAGGCATTTAAACTTTTTAAAAGCTATTTTTCCATTTTCCCTTGGGAAAAAATATCAAGAAAATCAGAGGGATTTGATATGGGGTGTGGAACAGGAAGATGGGCAAAATATGTTGCACCAAAAGTAGGCAAATTACACTGTATTGATCCTTCAAAATCAATTCACGTCGCAAAAAAAAAATTAAGATTATTTAAAAATATAAAATATCACCAAAAATCATTAGACAGAAGTGCTTTAAAAAATAATAGTCAAGATTTTGGATACTTATTAGGAGTTTTACACTATGTGCCAAATGCTGAAGCAGCAATCAAAACTTGTGTTAAATTATTAAAACCAGGTGCACCAATATTATTTTATATATATTATTCACTAGATAATCGGCCAATATGGTTTAGATTTATATGGCAAATATCAAATTTATTTAGATTGATAATTTCTAGATCACCAAAATTTTTAAATTTTATTATTTGTGATATTATAGCGTTGTTAATTTATTTCCCTTTAGCTAGATTTTCATTATTTTTTGAAAAAATAGGATTAAATTTTAGAAATTTCCCCCTTCACTTCTATAGAAACTTAAGTTTTTACGTGATGCGTACAGACTCCAGAGATAGATTTGGATCACCTATGGAAAAGAGGTATTCAAAAAAAGATATATATTTTATGATGAAAAAAGCAGGATTAGAAAAGATAAAATTTAAAAATTCTGTTCCTTATTGGACAGTTGTTGGAACTAAGAAAAAAAAAAATTTAAAATATTGATAAATAGAATTTTGAAAAAATATAATATGTCTTAGATTAGATGAAGAAAAAATTACTCTTTTTTGTAAGTCACATTAGTTTTTTTATTTCACATCGACTACAACTAGCAAAAATAGCAAAAAAAAAAGGTTATAAAGTTTTAGTAGCTTTTGGTGAACTAGATGCAGATACTAAATGTTTAACTAAATCAGGTATTGATATTTTCCATGTACCTACTGAAAGAGGTGGATTAAATTTTCTCAAAGACCTCAGATCATTTTGTCTTTTATGGAGTCTTTTTGTAAAAATAAAACCTGATATTGTTCACTTAGTTACTATAAAACCATATTTATATGGAGGAATTTTAGCCCGTTTAACCAAAGTTCCATGTGTAGTAAGTGCCATCTCTGGCTTGGGAAGTATTTTTATACAAGATAATTATAGAAATAATATATTAAAATTAATACTTTATCCTTTTTATAAGATTGCTTTTAATCATCCTAATCAAGTTATAATATTTCAGAACAACGATGATGCAAAATTTTTCAAAAACTGGGGTGTATTAAAAAAGAACAAGATTAGGCTAATTAAAGGTTCAGGAGTTGATATAAAAAAATTTAATCATTCAAAAGAATTTAAAAGTATCCCAGTAGTTTCTTTTGTTGCTCGCTTATTAATTGACAAAGGAATTTATGAATTTGTATCAGCAGCAAACTTAATTTATAAGCGTAAGATAAAGGCTAGATTTTTGGTTATTGGCGGATTAGATATTAAAAATCCTACAGGAATAAATCTTGAAGATTTCAATAAACTTAAAAAATATAAAAATATTGAAGTTTTGGGATATCAAAAAGATATAAGTAAATTGTATTCAAAATCTCATATTATTTGTTTACCTTCTTATCGAGAAGGCTTTCCAAAATCTTTGATAGAAGCCGCAGCAGCAGGTAGAGCGGTAATAACTACTAATGTGCCTGGGTGTAAAGACTCTGTTATTCCCAATAAAACAGGATTGCTGATACCCGCTAAAAATTCAAAAAAATTAGCAGATGCTATTCAATTTTTAATAGAAAATCCTAAAAAAAGAGTACAAATGGGAAAAGCAGGAAGAAAATTGGCAGAAAAAGAATTTAAAGTTGAAAAAATTATTCAAAAACATTTAGACATCTACAAAGCACTGATAAAAACTAAAATTATCTAATTTTTATTTACCATAAGTAAGAAACTAGTTTTTTTTTAATAAAAAATACAATCTAGAGTGCTCAAAGTTATTCTCATAAATTTTTACATCACTCTTTACAAAAATGCTGTTTAGATCTGAAATTTTGAAGTTATCTTTATTGTAAATAATTTTTTTCTTAAAATTTAAAAAACTTAAAGGCACAAATTGAAACAAGTGATACTTTATAGCTTGATATAAAGTTGAAATTAAATTTCTGCTTTTCAATATTTTATCTCCAAAAGATCCTCTAGAAATTACACTAAAATTTGCTTTTTTAACTATTTTTAAAAGTGACTCTTCATCAAAAAAATACAAGTGTCCAACATCATCTATTTTTCTAGAGTTAAAATAATTTTTGTTGCACATAGGTACATCAATCCATAAATTTCCATTTGTTTTTAACTTATTATTAATTTTTTTTAATATATCGATTGGGTCACTTAAATGCTCGAGTACTTGTGATGTAATCACCAAATCATAATTCATATTTTTTAATTGACTTTCTATTTTTTGAAAAGTTTCATTTATATATTTTAGATTAAAAAATTTTAATATTTTACACTTAGTATTATCTGGCTCTATTCCAATGGCGTTCCAATTAGTGAGGTTTTTAAATTGCATCAATGATCTTCCATTTCCAGCACCAATATCTATTACATTAAGATTATCCTCTACTCTTAGATTAGATTTTAAAATTATATAATCCAAAAATGAATCAAATGATTTAAATGTATTATTAAAATTTTCTAAATTTTTTCTATTCGTATCAAATAACATCCGTGTATTTATATCATTATAAAAATGACTTAATATTTGATCACTTGGTATAAAATCTGCTTGTTTTAATTTGCATATTTTGCATATTACAATATTTTTGATATTTAATCTTTTTCCATAATAATATTTATCAAAAAATTGAAAATCATTTGATTTACAATAAATACATTCAACATTTCTTTTTCCAAATATATTCATATTCATATTTATATTGATAGTTTTCTAGCAGAGATATCTCTTATTATTAAAAAAAATATAAAAAAAATCAAATAGAGAATAAAAGAGGCTAATGCATTAAGTAAATAAAAACTAAGGTATCCAATAATAAAAAGTAAAAAATTTAGAGTTACTATTATCAAGTTTACGGTTAGCTTTGATTTAAATTTTTTTAATAATACATGATGCAAATGATCTTTCCCAGCTCTAAATGGATCTATTTTATTTTTTATTCTAATAATGTTAATTGATAAAAATTCGTATACAAATATAACAATTGACCAAGCTAATAATATTGGATGAATGATATTAAGGCTAGCAATATGAATTAATAAGAAAGATATTAAAAATCCATAAAACAAACTACCACTATCACCTAAAAAAAGTTTTGGAAGATTAAATATCCTAAAATTAAAAAATAAAAATATGCTTAATGGGATTATTAAAAGTATAAATAAATATTTGAAATTGTAGTCAAAAAGTAAAAAATAGAGAATAGCTAATACAGACATGCAAGAAAAGCTTAAGGTTCCATCAAGTCCGTCAAAGTAGTTAAAAGCATTTGTAAGAAATAATACACAAATCACAGTAAATGGTATTTTAAAAACACCAAGTTCCAATACAAAAAAAATGTAATTACCAATTTCACTTAAAACTATATTTTCAAAAGCAATTAGATAAAAAACAGGTACAATTTGTAAACTCAACTTTGTTCCTACGTTTAGATTGTATCTGTCATCTATCAATCCCACAATAGAAGTTAAAAATCCTATTGATATTATCAAGTTAATTTTTCTGTCTAAGACATCAAATATTTCAAAATACAGTAGTGCAAACAATAAAATTATACTAGTTGAAATTCCACCAGTGTACGCTGTAGGTTTTGAGTGAATTTTTCTCTGGTCAGGAATATCAATATAATTAAACTTATATGACAGTAGTGTAAAACAATAAAATATAACAAAACATAAAGCTATATAATTTAAAATAGATATCATAAAGAAATAAAGGTTTATATCAGATTTTATTAGATATACAGAAGGTTACAATAAAATTATATAATTAAATTTAAGACATTTAATTGTTACAAATATTAATTTAATATTATAAATAAGATCTTATTTCTTGTCGGAATATATTTAAATGATTTTTAGCTCAAAATTTGAAAAATTTATTTTTTATACTATACCAGTTATATTATTTTCTCTTTTACCTTTTTCTTTGATAACAGGACCTTTTGTACCTGACTTGACTGTATCTTTAATAAGTTTGTTATTTTTAATTTATTGTTTTAAAGAAAAAAAATATTTTTTCTTTGATAACAAATTTTTTTATTTTTTTTTAATATTTTGGTTTTATCTTATTATTAATTCATTATTTAATAATTTTAATTTAGATAGCTTAAAAATATCCTTTTTTTATTTTAGATATGCAGTTTTTGTAATAGCAATAATCGCTTTATTAAATGTAAATGATAAGTTTATAAAATATTTTTTTTATTGTATCTTGATATGTTTTATTTCATTGATTTTAGATGGTTTTTATCAATATTTTTCTGGAGAAAATATTTTAGGATTTAAATTAAGGAATACTCAAAGAGTCTCAAGTTTTTTTGGTGATCAAATGATATTAGGAAGTTATCTCAGCCGTCTTTGGCCAATTTTTTTTGGTTTATCTTTATTTATAGTTAAAGAAAAAAAACTAGTTTATTTTTTAATATTAATATTCATTTTATCAGAAGTATTAATTTTTATTAGTGGAGAAAGAGTTGCTTTTTTTTATTTAAATTTATCAGCAGTATTTGTAATCTTATTTTCACAAAAACTAAAAAAGTTAAGACTAAGTATCTTATTGTTAAGTATATCATTAATAATATTAATAAATTTTATAAATCCATCCTCAAAGGAACGAATGATTGACAAAACAATAAAAGAAATGAATCTAACAAATTCGATACAAAATCAAAATAATGAAAATATATATATTTTTACAAAAGTTCATACAGAATATTATATATCGGCTTTTAAAATGTTTCTTGATAATAAATTTTTTGGAGTAGGTGTAAAAAATTTTAGAAATTTTTGCAGTCGAAATGAATATAAGAGTGAATTTTCCTGCTCAAATCATCCACATAATACATATATTCAAATTTTAAGTGAAATAGGAATAATTGGATTTTTATTTGTATTTGCAATTATTCTCTATTTTATGAAAAATTTATTTAAACATTTAAATTGGAAATTTAACAATAAAATTTATTATACTGATTTTGAAATTTGTGTTTTGTCAAGCCTGGTGATTTACTTATGGCCAATTGCCCCTACTGGTAATGTATTTAATAATTGGTTAAACATTATAATGATCGTAAATTTACCTTTTTTAGCATGGAGTAGAAATTTAAATAAAAAATGATAGACATTTAATTAATAAACTAAACTAATTATAATATTAAATTTGTTATTTAGCATATAAAATATAATTAAATGAAATCTAGTCTACTCTTTTTACAGTTGAATGAAATTAATTTCGACATTGTAGATGAATATCTTGCTAATTCAAAAAAAAATAAATTTTTAAATTTAAAATATATTAAAAATAATTTTAATTTTTTTCACACTTTTGCTGAAGAAAAGTACGAAAATTTAGAACCTTGGATACAGTGGGCTTCAGTAAATTTAGGTGAGACTTTTAATGAGCATAAAATTTTTAGACTTGGAGATATAGTCAGTAATTCATCAAAAAAACAAATTTTTGAAATTATAGAGAACAGGGGTTACAAAGTTGGAGCAATTTGTCCAATGAATGCAGCGAACAGGTTAACTAATCCATCTTACTTTATTCCAGATCCGTGGACTGAAACCTTCTCTGATAATTCCAAATTCTCAAATAAATTATCAGCAATGTTGAAACAGAGTGTTAATGATAATGCCTCTGGTAAATTAACATTGAACTCCAAATTTACTATAATAGAAACTTTAATTAAGACACTAGATTTACAAAATACCTACTTTATTATTAAACTAATATTTTCATCTATAAAAAATCCTTGGAAAAAATCTTTGGTATTAGATTATCTAATTCATATGGTTCATATGAAATTTTTAATAAAAAAATTTTCAAATTTTTCATCAATATTTTTTAATGCTGGTGCACATATACAGCATCATTATTTATTTAATTCAAAACATATTAATCAAACTCCAAAAAATCCAAAATGGTATGTAAAACCAAATTCAGATCCAATTGAAGATATGTTGGAAGTTTATGATAGGATAATTGGCAATTATTTAAAAAAGTTTAATAAAGGAAATAAATTAATTATATCAACAGGTTTGAGACAGGTTCCATATAAAATGGTAACATTTTATTATCGTTTAAAAGACCATTCATCTTTTTTAAAAAAAATTGGAATCAATTTTTTAAAGGTTTCGCCTAGGATGACAAGAGATTTTGAAATTATATTTAATAATGAAAATGATCAAAAAAATGCAAAGAAAATTTTACAAGATATAAAATGTATAAAAAATAATTTTTGTATATTTGGAGAAATTGAGGATAGAAAGAAAAGTTTATTTGTTACTTTAAACTATCCAAATGAAGTTAAAAAAGATGATTATTTAAAAATTAATAATGATCTAAAATTAAATTTTTTAAATGAAATTGTTTTTGTTGCAATTAAAAATGGAATGCATGACTCTAAAGGCTATGTTTTTTATTCACCAAATTCAAATTTTAAAAAACCTTCTGAATCTATTCATGTTTCAAAGCTTCACGATATGATTTTAAGTTATTTTTAATCAAATTATCTGAAATAAGGATAAAATTAATATAAACAAGTTTTTATAATTGATAAAATTAAAATTTTTCACTTTACTAATTAATAATTTTTAAGTAAAAGGCTCGTGCCTGGTGATTATTGCGAAAGTGTAATACCCGATCCCATTCCGAACTCGGAAGTCAAGCCTTTCAGCGCCAATGGTACTTTGTCTTAAGACATGGAAGAGTAGGTCGTTGCCAGGCTAAAAATAAATAAAAATGAAAATTAAAAGTTCACTTAAATCGATAAAAAAAAGAGACCTTAATTCTAAATTAGTTAGAAGAAGAGGCAGAGTTTACGTAATAAA
>CEQY01201790.1_pt1 | contig 50516 bp, 48 predicted proteins | sample 361391 | NCBI WGS metagenome assembly CEQY01 (sample SAMEA2621075, study PRJEB7988) | marine metagenome | isolation source: saline water (ENVO:00002010), including | reverse complement strand
CAAGATGGGGCTTTTTATTTTGTGTCCCGTTTTTGGGGTACAGATCACAGATGGGGTTTTGTTTTTTATTTAGGACTATCTTTAAAAAACTTTAAGGTCTTAAAATTTAGTTACACTGGTATAGTTTTTCAGAAAACATCATAGGAACGAACTCATAGGTATTTGCTGCAAAAACTTGATTAAACACCATTTCGTTGTCACCATTCGAGGGCATCTCTAAGTTTGGTCCCGTAAGCGCTGCCATATAGCTGCATTTTAATTTCTTCAGCTGAGAGTTCACCGCAGAAATCAACTGCTCAGGAGCCTTTCCAGAATTAACCAAAGCCACCGTTGGCACTCCTAGCTTTGCGTTAACTGCATGCCCTACAATTCCCTCCAAAGCCAAATTCAAGAAACTTGCCGAGTTTTTTAACGGAAGCCTTTTTTCTGACTTATCTAAACTAAGTCGCAATAACTTATCTACCAATTGAAGATAGAAGTTTAACGGGCGCGAAGTATAATCAAATCTTTTACATTCAATTGAATTTTTCGGCATTTCTTTCGAATAGACATGATGGTCGGTACAGTACATATCTGTTCTAGTTGGTTGCTTACCAGTGTAAGAATAAGCAATTGCCATCACATCATATTCTTCCACTTTTAAATCCCACTCGGTATAAGTGAACAAATAATCCATGATCGAAGCACTCTTTCTTTGGGCGTTAGCGAACATGCTTCCTCTGAAATTATGTCGAAGACCAAGATTGTGGCCAAATTCATGAGCAACCACGGACTTGATATAGCTTTGCAAATAGGTTAATGCATCTATTTCTGGTGGATCTAACAATCCTTGCGCCAGCATATGCATATCATCATCGCTCATCATCTCACCACCATGCTCATGATTTTCTTCTTGTAAAGAGTCCATCATATGTTCGTCGCGAAGTTCTGGATTAAAAGCATGAATGTCAAAACTTAAGTTCCCGCTACTTAAGGCTAAGGACTTAATTTCAGTTCCCGCCTGGAAGTTGCTATTGCTATTCGAAAAACCAAGTACTTTTTGTAACAAACTTGGGTCCTTATAAACATTGGCCGTTCTGAAAGTAATTGCAGGCCCTTGGATTAGCGCAGAACAGGCAATGTTTCTACCATTTGTTTTATCGTGTAAACAAGGACCGAAGCCTTCGTACCTAGCTACATTGAAAAGGTCCCACTCAATTACATTAAACCTAGGGTCTCCCGCCATCACAATATTTTGCAAAGGAGAATCCACATCTACGTATTGAATCTTGATTGGACGTATTCCCATTAAGTTTTGAAAAACGCGATTCCACTCTTCCATTGCGCCTTCCACAGAAACCTTCATTACATCAGGAAAGTTTTTTGCATAAACTAAGATTTGAGGTTTACCCGATTGGTACAAATCAAAAGCCCTAACCGTTCCTAAGCTGGCATTTTGAGAAAGAAAATGCCCTACTCCCTTGGCTGGCATTCTTTGACGAAAATGCATTGAGTGACCTTTATTTTCTGTTAGGTACCAGCGAGTTAAGATCACCGCCTGATCATCTTTGCTTTTAGGATTTTGTACCGCTGTTTCCACATCAAAAACCAGATTAGGAGCCACGTAGTTAACACTTATCGTGCGATTAGAAACTACTTTATAATTACTTTTTTCATTGGTTAAAGCTTTGTACAGATTTAACTCAGCTCCTAAAGCTTCAAAATCAACTAATAATTGATTGTTCTTTTTGCTTAATACTGGAAACTCGGAAACCACTGCGTTTTCTTGTATTAACTGTAGGCTATTTGCTGTTTCTCTAATTTGTACATTGTAACTAGGAGTAGCAGAAAGCTTAAGCATACCTAAACCTTGATTTTTAGTAGCTCGAACAGAGATTACATTTGCTCCGAAGAAATATTTTTTATTAAAAAGCTCTCTTGAAAAACCGATCAATAAATCATTATTTACACCAAGAAACTGATCCTCCCCCAAGGCAGCCTCTTTTAAATCACTTGCTTTTGTTTTTTCAAAATAATCACGACTTACAACTGTGATCTCGCCATTTTCTCCCTTTGCTTGGTTTGTATTTGCCGCCAAATCAACTTGGCCCTCTAGAAACTCTGGATGCGGATTGGAGCAGCCTACTAACGTCATGATTAGAGCTACTGGTAACAAAGCGTTTTTCACTTATCCCCCCTAAAGTGAAATGGCTCCCCCCCATGAGAACCGACATCTTTATAACAGTAAAAGATGGTGTATGTAAAAAAGAAAATATCTGGGTTTTACATAAGTCATGCTTATAGAGCACCTGCCTATTGCCATTATTTTGCTATTAAGAGGCCAAATTAGAAGTAAGTGTTTTGATTTACCTTTTTATAGGTAGTTTTTTACATGGTTAGTTTAAGGGATTAATTTGAAATAAGTTCATTGTAAAAACTGATACCAGTTTATAAAAAAGCGCTGTTCATATTCATTTAATCTCAACAATGAAATTGCTCGGTATAGCAAAAGCAAATTGCCTGTTTTTTAACAAAAACCTCATCAAAGAGATCAGATACTTTGGATATTTTGACCCTCATTAGAAATTCCGATAAAAGATCTCCATGTCTAACGCAAATGCTCAAATCCTCGTCCAAGCAAAAGAAATCACAAAATCATTCGGTGCTAAAAAGCTATACGCCAGTAGTAGCTTCTCCATTTTAGAAGGAGAAAAGCTTTGTCTTTATGGACCAAATGGAAGCGGCAAATCTAGTTTGTTCCGAATATTATCGGGAGAGTATGAAATCGACTCTGGAGAAATTTCGTGGCGCTCAGGAACCAACTACTCTTATCTGAAACAAAATCTGGAAACTGATTTCACTAGCTCACTGAATGATTATGTTACACAACGAGAGCCCGAACTAAACCCCTGGGAAATTAAAAAAATTGCGAAGGGATTAGGTTTACTAGAGGAACACTTTTCAAAAAAAATTACCGAACTGAGCGGTGGCTATCGAATGCGTTTTTTTCTAAGCATTGAATTAGCAAGAGAACCAGATCTTTTACTTCTTGATGAGCCCACGAACCATCTTGATTTAGAGAGTGTACTCTTTTTAGAGAACTATTTAGAAGAATACAAAAAATCCTTTATCCTCATATCTCACGACCGAGAACTGATATTTAAAGTCTGTGACCAGAGCCTTGTGATAGATGATAATGAACTCATTAAGTTTCCTGATAAACTAGAGAAGTATTTTGAATTCGCCGAAAGCATGGAGGAGCAAAAGCAAAGAGAAAATGCCAAGGTTCTCCAAAAAAAGAAACATTTAGAGGATTTTATTAAGCGCTTCGGGGCAAAAGCTACGAAAGCAAAGCAGGCAAAGTCCAAACAAAAACAAATTGATCGATTGGCTGATATACATAGTAAAAAAATATCCTACTTCCCAAAGGTCCCCATTCCTGAGGCCACAACTACTGGCAAGAATATTCTTGAAAGCAAGAGTAGTGGTTTGTCTTATCCAGGAAAAGAAGTTTTACAAGAATTTGAACTACAAATTTTTCGTTCGCAAAAAATTGCAATTCTTGGTGAAAATGGAGTAGGAAAAACCACACTTCTAAAATACCTTGCTGGTGTTTTAAAAGATAATTCCGGTGATAGCCCTCGCTATTACAAAAACTGTGAACCTGCCTATTTCGCTCAACACCTAGAAGACGAATTAGAGCCTGATAAGACTTTGTTTGAACAAGTCTCTAAAAAATGTTCTGTCGATATTTCAGACCAAGAAATAGCCGACACGCTAGGACACCTTGGTTTTTCTGATCTGGATTGGCAGAAAAAAATAGCAGTACTTAGTGGTGGTGAAAAAATGCGTGTGGTATTGGCTTGGGTCTTACTAAAGAAGTCAGCCTTTTTGCTACTGGATGAACCAACCAACCACTTAGATTTTCAAACCGTAGAAGCTTTGGCTGAGGCTTTAAAGGAAACCAATTCTTGTGTGGTTTTTGTAAGCCATGATCGAAGTTTCGTAAATAAAGTAGCGAAAAACATTTTTGAGATCACAGAAAAAAAATTGCAAATTTACCCAGGAAACTACCAAGACTATGTGGCTCAAAAACGCCTACAGAAGCCATCAAAAACAGAAACAAGTACCAGCTCGGTAAACAAAACAAAAGCTTCCAACGAAAAATTTAACTACAAGGAAGAAAAAAAGAAACTTGAAAAAGACAAAAGAGCTTTGCAGCAAAAAACAGAAAGCCTTGAACAAGAGATGGAAAAGCTGGAACAAGAAATTTTAGAACTTAATGAGCTTTTAAGTAAAGACTCTCAGCTTGCAAACAAGGAGAACATAGAACTCTTAAATAAAAAAGGAAGTCTGAAACAGGAAAAAGAAAATCAGTACTTTCAAGCTCTAGAAAATCTAGAAAAAACAGAAAAGCTAATTTGTGATCTAATTAACTGAGTCTTCGTCTAAGTCAGTCTTTTTGTTATCCAGATTTTTTAAAATTTCATAATAAGTTCGAATTCGACGTACGTATTTGACAGGCTCATATCCTCTTGCATACCCATACTTTAAGTTTCGATAGACTTTTTCTTTAGAGAGATAAGGTAGGTAAAACTTTATTTCTTTCCATGAATTTGGCTCTCCTCGACTTTGCCGAATTAACCGACGAACATCAAAAATATGCCCCAAACCTACATTGTATGCAGCTAAACTCACCCAAGTCCTGTCAGGCTCTTTAATGCTTTTAGGAAGAGTTTTGTGTAAACTCAGCAAATACCTTACTCCCCCATCCACACTCTGCTCAGGCACCAATCGATTGACCTTCATTAACCTAGCAGTTTTTCTGGTTAACATCATCAAACCGCGAACCCCCGTTGGACTAACTGCCCTTTCGTCCCAATGGCTTTCTTGGTAACTTACGGCAGCGATTAGCTCCCATGGAAAATTATATTTTTTAGCTGCTTTAACAAATATATCTTTGTACTTTGGTAGTCTTTCTAAAATTCTCTCGTTAAAAGTTTGGATATCAAAATGATTGAATTTGTAGTTGGAGTAGCCATAGTATTTTTCATACACATCCTCCAACTTGCCACTTTCTAAAAAGTCGAACATCCATTTATCAAGCTGCTCTTTTAGCTTTTTATTTTTAGGATCAATAACCCAGGCTAAACTTTGAGATTTTTGAATTGGCCCTAGGTTAATTAAATTTTCAGTGAATTTTCTTTGTAGTTGGTAAATGTGTTCATCACTGACAGTGCAATCAATTTCTTGGTTTTCAACTCGGTCCAATAAATCTTCTGTATTGGTATCCTGCTTTTGCCAATACTCTAAATCAAAACCAGCTTCCTGCAAACTACTTACATAAGTAGAATTATTCACAACAAAAAGTTTCTTCCCTAAAAAACTCGATTCTTTCTTTGCTTGAATACGTACCCCTTTGCGGCAGATCAAAAGCTCTTTGGTCTGCGCATATACAGGCCCAAATTGCCAGTTAGCTCTCATGCGCTCTTCAGTCACGCTAATTCCCGAGGCAATCACATCCACCTTATTTTTGTCTAAAAGTGATTTCATCTCGGAGATATTGCTAGCGGTTAAAAGCTTAAGTTTACGGCCACTTGCTTCAGCGAAGGCCTTAAGTAGCTCGTACTCAAAACCACTTTTATCGTCATAGCGATCAAAATAATAGGTCGTAGGAGAGTTTTTTGTAACGGCTACGAGCTGTGAATCAGGGCTAAAACTTGTGAACAGTTTATTAAAATCGCAGGATACATTAAAGGCTAACAAAAACAAAAGGACAGAAGCTTTCATATCGCTCTATCCTAACATTTTGTCTGGACACTCAACAAGTGAATTCATGTTTATAATGGACTCAGTTTTATTGGACAAAAATATTTTGTCCAAAGGCCCTACCAACCACTGCATTGCCATTAATGTCCGTTGTGGTAACAGCCTCAACCGTTAAACAACGATTTAGTTCGGCGCATGACTTTGCGATCCTAGCCCCTTCTTTACGGTGGTCAGGTCCAACGATAGCATCATTAAAATCTGCCTCCGGACTTAGAGCCATACTCACCGAAAAATCGGTTGGATCATAACCAGAGCTTTCAGCAATCACTATGGAACTCAAATTTCCAGAGTAGTTATTTATATTATAAGCTAATTTTGAACCCCAATCGGAATCTGTATCGGCCCAAGAAGATTTTGCTTTTTTCGTTATCAGCATATCAAGACGCCCCATTGAATCTGGACAAGTAGAACTGCCACATTGATTTAAAGCATAGGCTTGAAGATCCGTAGGTCCCGACATATGTTTTACGGTATTGTAATAGTCCAATACCAGTGCCCTATAACGCCATAAATTTCGATTGGACTGACCGTCCTCATTGCCATCCGCGTTACCACTGTGACTTCCCATTATATCAAAACCCATTGCCGTGGAGGCTATTACCAACAAAACATCATAAAGTTCTTTTGCATCATCAACATCTAGATAATTCCCGGTACTGGTATCAATGGCTGAAATTCTTTGAATGGAATCCAATACATAGTTTGTAATCTTAAGTTTTTGATCCGCTGATAAATTATCGATGATAGATTTCCTTACTGAAGTGGTATAATCTTGAAACAAATCCACAACACTAATTTCATTCCCATGAGAATCAGTTACGCTTAAAACTGGATCAGCCAAATTAATTGCCTGGCCAATCGGTGCCTCTGCCACTGCAAAATTATTAAAAAGCTCTAGATCTTGCGCTTTTTCATTAAAATAATTAGCTAACATCTTAAGGCCTGAACCTTCATTTAAGATTAAGTCTTGAGATGAATTTCTTGCCGGTGCTTTACCAAAAGAAAAGTTTTTTGCAATCATACTTCCCAATTTTTCTAGAGGCCCTGAAGGACTAAAGTCTTTGATTTGAAATTGTATTTTACTCGGGTTTACTTGTACCACAGTTGCCGCACAAATCTCTTCGTCAGAATCTGGTCGATTTAAACAATACTCCGCTTCGGTCCCACAAAAAGCGGCACCTCCCATCGAGGTATCTGAACCAGCCCAACGAATGAGACGCCCGTTATCATCGCAAGGAATTGTATCTACAGAGACAGCTAAGCCTCTTGATGCTATGTAAGCCGATACTTCGTCTTTAGACAAACTAGAGCCATCAATATCATCGCCTTCTTGTTTGTACATCTGCTCTAGAGCTGTATTGGCCATTTCTTTTGATTGACCAAAAGACTTTGCCAATGACTCTGTGACACTCATCATCTGATAAGCTTCGCGAACTCGATTTAAATAATTGGCCTGGTTTACAGAGTAAATAGATAAAGTGCTCATAGTGAATGCCAACATTCCTGATATAATCAATACCAAGACAAGCAACTCACCGGATTCATCTTTTGAGATTTTCTTCCAAAACGTATTAGTCATAGGCTTACTTTCCATACTGTATTTTAAACTAAAAGCTTAATTTCCACCATTTATTAACATTTAGCGACTCATTTTGAGCCATCAAAATTATATTCTAGCACTTATTAGCAATTTATATTCCTCTGCCTTAAGCTGCTTTAAACTAGATAGCAATTTAAAGCTTTTGGCAAAAAACTCCTTTTTTACTTCAGTAACATAAAACACTTTTCACTACCGCCTTAACATGCAAAATAAAAAGTTAGAATCTCTATCTAGTTTGGCAATACAAAATAGTTTTATTCCGTATAATCCAAACCAAGTAAAACTGGTGGAGCAAGGTAGCGATAGTAATAAATATTTCCATGCAAACCAGATCTTAAAGTCATATTGTAATTTGAGTTTCTTAGCTGAACCAATATCTGCATAGAAACATCGCGATAAAAACGATTCACATCCGCTTCTGTACCGAGATCATCAGGGTGACGCCACTCAAGTCGACCTTCATTTAATCGGATAAAGTACCTAGCCGAAACATTAATAGAATAATGACTATTAGCTACCGAATTCGCACCTTGATCAAATCTAACAATGCGATCATACCAACTTGAATTTGCAAAATTCTCCGCACCATCAGCTCCAACCCAATCAGAGCCATTGTTTTTAGTACGAAAAAATATAACCTTTCCCATAATTCCACGAGTATTATAAACATCGTCCACAGTTGCAGTAGAAACATCTAAAAGATCATGCATGCTTGCGATTGATATAACACCAGATCTAGTTTCTCCAGTACCACCATCGGAAAACTCTTTTTTATAGGTAATGAATCGAACTGGTGTATAAGTAGTTTCAATTGGATCACTAGCACCAATTTGTGCAGCAGCGGTCGATGCTACCGAATAAGAAATCGCCTGAGTAGCTGACTGTAAATTTGCTTTGGTATGGTAAGCGGTCCACAACAAGGACTCTTGAGCGGTATTTTGTTCGACCACCACACGAAAATTATCCATCAAAAAAATATAGATCGAGGAAGCTCCAATCGCCACCACCCCAGATAAACCTGATGCGATCATTAACTCTGTTAAATTAAAGCCAGACTCATCCTTCAAAGACCTCTTTGAAAAATGAAAAATCTTAGATGTTAAATACTTAAATATGTTTTTCATGTATATCTCACTCAATTTAAACCTACTCTTTTATCGGTCTAACATTAACTAGACTTAAGAATAAATTAAATGGAATTAATATATACTAGAAAATTCTAAGTATTATGTTTCACTATCAAATTTTGAATTAAAATGGATTAACTTCTTGTTAGATCTTTTCTTTTTAGACGAAGTTCTCGACGATTTTCTGCCTTTTCAAAACGAATTTTTTGTTTTTCGGTTTCCGGCTCAACTTGTCGAATGATTGTAGGTCGTTTGTGAGAATCCAAGGCTACAAATGTCAGATAAGCTGTAGCTGTGTGGTAGTTTTCACCTGTAATTGGGTTTTCGGAATCTACCCTAACTCCAACCTCCATAGAGGTATTAAAAACTCGGTTTACTGAAGCTTTTAAATTTACCACCCAACCCAGTTGTGCTGGAGCGATAAAGTCTAATCCGTCGATCGATGCCGTCACAACTGGCTTACCAGCGTGTCTTTGGGCGCTGATTGCTGCCGCAATATCGATCCAACTCATGATTTTACCACCAAAAACGGTTCCTAATTGGTTGGTATGAGAAGGGAGAACCAACTCAGTCATTATTACTTGCGATTCGCTAACAACCTTTGATTCTCCCATATATTTCCTTTAACTTTTAACTTGATCTAAAATTAATTAGAAACCTGTTCCGATGTCACCACCGTTACCGTTTCCAGTACCTGTGTTACCACCGAAATTAATGTTTGCGCTACCCGCAGTCAAGTTAGTTGCATCAGACTCTCTGTTTTGTAGGTTGTTCTGAGGCATTTGTTGAATATTGTTTACAGCCGGGTTAATCCCTTGCGGACGAACCACTGCATTTTGTGCTGGCGTTTCAACAAAAGACTGGTAAGGCATACACCATACGATCAACTGCGCACGGGACTTAACGTTCATTTTTTTGTAAATGTTTGTTAAGTGAAACTTTACTGTCTTCTCGGTTACGAATAATTGGTTCGCAACTTCCTTGTTTGATAGACCCTTCACGACTAATTCTGCGACTTCAGCCTCTCTGTTAGAAAGACCTTTTTGAGTGAGGACATCTCTGAGCATCCTTGCTCCCTCCCAATAAATAAAGGTTAATAAATCGATACGACTTCCTATCTAAAAGTCTGACAGTATCTACTTGATACATCAAGAAATTGGACTCGAGTTTTCTTAAAACTAGACCGAATAGTTATATGTAAAGGGAGGTCGTTTAGACCTTAGGGAAGAAAAGGTTTAGGTTTCAATGGTTTAGCCTAAGTTTGTTGTTAGAATAAAATATCAACCAGAGACTAGACCAAAGGACTTAGTTAATTTTTTGTAAAAGCAAAAGGAGTAAAAATGTTTTCACCAGATACCCGATTTTTAGTGGTAGATGATTTCGCAACGATGAGAAAAATCATCAAAAAAGTATTAGCGGAACTCGGATACACCAATGTTGAAGAAGCAGATGATGGACAAACAGCACTACCTAAAATCAAGGAAGCTCACAAGGAAGGAAATCCTTTTGGCTTTGTGGTTTCTGACTGGAATATGCCTGGTATGACAGGTATCGATTTACTTAGAGCGGTTCGTGCAGATGAAAGCTTGAAAGCAACTCCTTTTATGTTGGTAACTGCTGAGAGTGAGCAAAAAAACGTGGTTGAAGCTGTACAAGCTGGAGTGAATGACTACGTAGTTAAGCCATTTAACGCCGCTACAATCAAAGCTAAATTTGAAGCAATCTACAATCGCCTAAATAAGGCCGCTTAATTTTTTTATTAGTAAGGAGATATTATGTCGGCTGCACAAAAAGTAGAAAATCCTTTATTGGATAAAAACTTAGTGAATGCTTTTGTTGATGGAGTGAAAAAGACTCTAAGTACTATGGCTATGACCGAAAGTACGCCAAAAAAAGCATTCGTAGAAAGGGACTTCAAAGCTAAAGGTGAAGTCTCTGGTATGATTGGTATGGTTGCTGGTAACATGAGAGGTACCATTACAATCTCTTTTGAAAAACCAAGTATTTTTAAAATTCTTGAGAATATGTTGGGCGAACCCTATTCTGAGATTAATGAAGAAGTAAGAGACGCTGTTGGTGAATTGACTAATATGATTTATGGTACAGCAAAAACTGCCTTAAACGAAATGGGATATGCCTTTGAGATGGCAATTCCAACCGTAATTACAGGTAGCCACGAAATCACTTCCTACCACAAAGGAGCCGCTTTGGTGATTCCTTTTAGTATGGATGACAACTTGCAATTCTTTATTGAAATCACAGTGGAGTAAAAAGAATGAAAACGGAAATCCTCATATGTCACACCTCAGATCAGTTTTTTGAAGAAGTTCACGAGTTATTGGGACATATTGAGGATTTAGAGCTTGTTAAAGTAAAAAGCGTTGATGAAATTCTTGAGCCAAGCAACGAGGAGACAAATCCTCAGTTAGCCATTCAAGAAGCCATTGAAAATGACGACCAAACTTCGGAATGGATTCAGACTTTAAAAATGGCTTACCCGCATGTGCCAGTAATGGTTCTCTACGCACCAGAAGATGAAATCAAAACACAATTACTGGTTAAAAACGGTGCTGCATTTTGTCTGCAACGCCCTTTTGATGATGAATTTGTGATGGATGCCATTCTGCAACTTATCAATATCGAATTTAGCAAAAACATTCCTGTTGGTGCATTGCAGGCGATTCGCATCAAGGATTTAGTCTTAGACACTGAAGTGGATTTCGGTATTTTTACCCACCTACCTTCAAACAAAAAAACCATAAAGTTACGCGCCAAAGGCAGTTTCGTTGATCAAGACCTGATTGATAAAGCAGCCAAAGGCAAAGGCCAACAGCTTTATGTTATGAAGTCTGAACTCCCCGCCTTCTTCAATTACGTTAGAAGAAGCTTGCGGGAAAAAGGCCTTAAAAATACTGTTTCTATGACAGAAAAATCAATCACAATAAAGAAACAAGTACAGCAGTTCATCGGTGTGCTTCTAGATGCAGATCTAAAAGATTTTGACCAGGGAAAACAGTTATTTTCAATGGCAGAAAATATCATCGAAGAGCTCGGTATCATTAATCCTGATCTAAACCAAGAAGAGCTTTACGAAAACATAACGCAACTTACGGAAAGACCGAGAACGAACTACAACACAATGATAAACGTGGCTGTTTACGCAAGTGTTTTCGCTCGAGTATCAGGCTTTAGCGACGAAGAAATACATGATGTCGCATTGGCTGGCATTTTACACAATGTTGGTCTATCACAGTTGGGAATCGAAACAGCGCGAAAAAGCACTGATGAAATGAGTCCTGAAGAGCTGCAAATTTACCATCAATACCCTGTTAAAAGCTTAAACATGGTAAAAGCAAAAAGAATCCCTCTTGATGAGGACCTTTGCAAAGTTTTAGAACAGCATATGGAAAACGCTGATGGAACTGGGTTTCCCAAGAAGCTTCGATCTCAAAACATTCAAGCTCTTGCTAAAATCCTGCGCCTTGCCAAAGAATTTGACCGTTTAACGTCTTTAGGGGAAAACCTTCATGACAGCGTTACCCCAACAAGAGCCTTTGAAATTTTAACGGAGCAAAACGACCCTGCCAAAGGTAACAATACTCTAGATTTTGGCTTGGTAAGAAAGGCTTCAAAATTTTTCGATAAAAAATCGCAAGAAGCTCTAGATAAAATTAGTGAAGGCGCCTAAAAACTCCAGGTCTTATCCAACCATTCTTTTTTAGGCTCCATATTTTTAGACAGCGCTAAAACAACCTCAAATTGCCGCCCCCAGCGGTAAATGTTAATCCATTCAATGTTTAATTGATTCACAGACAACTCCCCGGTTAAACCTAATAACAAAGGTGCAAGTCGATTTCCCTCAGTTCTAACAATCCAAGAGCCCTGCAACTGATTCCACTTGCTTTGTTTAGGATAACTGAACTGATAGTCTTCTTTAAAACTAGAAAACTGTTTCATCAGATTTTTAATGGGACCCAATTTGCGATCATCTGAAACTAAAAATATATCGTAGACTTGATTATTCCAGGTATTGGCGTTGACCTTTAATATGACAAAACCAAGGCTGTTCAAAAAACTAATCACTCGAAATAACAACAAAGGACTATCTCCAGATCGAGAGTAACGAATCAAAAATTGATTCTTCCCCACCTCATCCACCAAAAATCGGTCTTCAGCCTTTTCGTTAATACTCGCAATTTCTGCCTTTAGACTTTCGAGATTTTCAAAATAAGCACACAAATCAAAATCCAAACTATCTATTAAGTCATTGTCTAGAGCCAAATCTCCTTGGCTTAGCTGAAAACGGTATTTTTCCTCGATCCTGTATTGAGGATCACTAAGCTTTAAATAAAGTTGAAACAAAAGATCTAGCTTCCAAGCACTCAAAGCATCTGGATTAGAGCTAGCAATATCAATCACAGTAAAAAGAAATAGATTTCTTATTCTTCTTGGACTTAAATCTTCTTGTTGCAGGCGTTTGAAAATAGAGTTTTCTTCGAGATTAGTACGAAAAGCGGCCTTGGAAAAAAGTAGATGGTTTTTAACCATCCATTTCACTTCCTCTTTCACCTTGAGTGATTTTGTAAAATGCGAAATGTTTTTCTCTACAATCCACTGTCCAATCTGACTATGATCTCCTTCAAGCCCCTTTCCTAAGTCATGGTACAAGGCTGTGTAATACAATATCGCTCGATCACTGGCTCTTAATTTTGGCAGTAATTCCTGAAAAGCACCGATTCTAAGTTTTTCATGAAAAAGGTCTGAGGTTTTACGTAAACAAGTTAATGTATGCCCACCCACTGTGTAGCGATGGTATTGATCATGTTGAACTAAATTTCGAACTCTTGAGAAATCCTCATTGATCAAATCTAGAATTCGACTATCAAATAAAAAATTAATCTCATCGACCATGTTTTTTTTAATTCGTTCCTGTAAGCTCGCAAAAAAACGAGAAGAAAGAAAATCTTCCTGGTCAATCAAAGCCCGACTAATCCAATCTCTAATTTGATAACGAAGCCAATAGTCGCTACCCATCTGCGGAGTGTAGTCAGAATTTAAAACTTCACTAAGAACTAAATCCTCACAAGGCCAATCTTCAAAACTAGCAAAACACATCCTACATAAAAAGGCGGACTCCTCACATAAAGCAGAAACATAGCTCATAAAGCTACGAATATCGGCAAAGCAAAAATAGTCCGCCAAATACTCTTGGTGTGCAGCGATTAACACATCAGAGGAAACCTTTGAGTGAAGAACTTGCCGAATAAAGCTCATACGCTTTTTTAGATCCTCTAGTGGCACCAAAAAAGGCGTGTCTATGCCGTAGACCTGCTTTGCCAAATAACACAAACAAAGAGCTTGATCTAGATCCCGAATGCCGCCAGGTTGATACTTTAAATTTGGTTCTAAATAATTAGAAATATTGTCAAATCGCTCTAAGCGCCCAGAATGGTCTTTTTGTAAGCTTTCGATAAGCGCTTCCGTAGCTTCCTCTGACAATTGAATAAAAGCTTTTATTTTAGTGTCTTCTACGGAATTCATATAGTGAATAATACTGGCCAAATAAAAAGGATCCACCGGCCCATCTTCTTTTAACTCATCCACGCTGCGCAGTCTTAAAGCCTTGATGGTTTGCCAATTCGGATCAACCTCATCAGGCTTTAAACTAAGAAGGTCCAAATCACTAAACAAGGAACCTTCCGAGCGACCAAAGGACCCCAAAACGCAGTGATCATCAATGTCTAGATCCAGTTCATCAAGTAGATATCGGCGCCAAGAGTCTTTACAGAAGTCCGAGATTTTTTTAACTCTATACTTAACCTGGCTCGGTGAAAGCTCTTTCAGAGCACCGCTGTGCTCTGAAACTAATGCTTCAAATTGATTTAGATCGATGAATTCTGACTTTGCCACTTCCCAATAGTAGTCATTAATTCGAGCGGAGTCATCTCTTGGATTTTCAAATTACGGATTTCCTCCAAGGAAGCTTTTAATTGCTCCATTTCTGGACCTTGCTCAGACACAGTCGTTGTTTGTTCCTGCTCATTGGAAAAAGCCAAAAGCGAAAACTGTCCATCGCTTTGCAATTCTAATTCCTTAAGGATTCTTTCAGCTCGTTTTGTTAAAGACTTTGGCAAACCAGCCAATTTAGCCACATGAATTCCGTAAGACTTGTTTGCAGGCCCAGACATCCATTGATGAAGAAAATGAACCTTACCATCCAACTCACGAATACTCATATGACGGTTCTCTAATCTAGGGAAATCCTTTTCTAAAGAAGTTAACTCGTGATAGTGGGTAGAAAATAAAACGGTAGCCTTTGTCTCTTTTAACAGATGCTCTAAAATGGCTTGAGCTAAGCTCATGCCATCATATGTTGATGTTCCTCTGCCAACTTCATCCATCAATACCAAAGAGTTAGGACACAAAGCCTCGATGATTTCGGCGGTCTCCTTCATCTCAACCATAAAAGTAGATAAACCTTCCGACAATGAATCACTGGCTCCAATTCTAGTAAAAATTTGTTCAAACACTCTCATTTTTGCAGATTGCGCTGGAACAAAACAACCAACTTGAGCTGTAATAGATAAAAGTGCGAGCTGCCTCATGATAGTGGACTTACCAGCCATATTAGGACCAGTTAACAAAACACAGGCCGCAGGATCTAGAATCATATCATTGGCAACAAAGCTCACTCCCAAGTCTTGCTCTAAAACAGGGTGCTTAGCTTTTATAAGCTCAATTTTATCAGAAGAACCAACAAAGCTAGGACGAACATAATCTCTCTCAATAGCAAGCTCAGCAAAGCCGGAAAAAACATCCAGATCAGCCACTCGGTCTGTTAACTTAGAGATTAAGCCTGTGTTTTGACGAAACAACTCCCGATACGCAGAAAACATCTCCGCCTCAAGACTTTCTCTTTTACTCTTTGCACTTAGAAGCTTACGCTCTAGATCTTTTAGCTCCTCAGTAGTGTACCTTTCTGAATTGGCCAGAGTTTGTTTTCGTTGGTAGTGATCTGGTACTTTATCTTGATGAGTTTTCGTAACCTCGATGTAGTAACCAAAAACAGCGTTATAGCGAATTTTTAAACTAGGTATTGAATTTGTCTCACGCTCTTTAGCTTCCATTTCTCTCAAAAGCTCTTGGGCGTTTTCAGTTAGAGCAATGAATTCATCCAATTTATCATTTACCCCTTTTTTCAAGAAATAACCTTTGGACAAACTGATTGGTGGCTCATCGACTATATTTTCTTCCAGTTCAGTTAAAAAACTTTTAAAATCTTCATACTCATCAAAGCTATCCAAGTTTTCTACAATTTGTAAGCAAGCTAGCAATGAACTACTTAAACTCACCAAATCTCTTGGTCCAGCACTTGGCCCCATTGCCTTTGAAAGACGTCTCTCAGGATCACCTACTTTGGCAAGCTCTTCACGCAAGCTAGTTCGAGAGAAACTATCTTTTCCTAAATCCTTTTGCCAATATTCCACCTGTTCGAAACGAGACTCAATCTCTGCTTGATCCACTAAGGGAAAAGACAAATAGGACCGAAGTCGACGAGATCCAATGGAGCTTTTGCAACGATTTAACTTTTGAAACAAAGACTGGGTGGCATTACCAAGACTGTCTACAAAAACCTCTAGATGCTCGACACTTGAAGCGGACAAAGCCAAATACTTTTGGAAGTTTCTCTTTGCAGGCTTTTTAATGAGTTGCAAAATTTCTTCATTTTGCATTTCAATTAAATAACAAAAAAGAGAATTTAAAATAGAACAAGACTCCAGCGAAAAACTCGCAAGCTTTTCCGTAACCTTATTTTGGTTTTCAGAATTGGTATTAATAATTTTTGACAAATGTGGACCTGAAACGGATTTCTTCTCTGCTAAATAGTTTTCGTAATCTTCTTCTGCCAACAAAAGTTCCGCTGGGTTTAAAAGATAAATTAAATCTTTACGCTGCTTCAAAGAAATATCTTCGTAATAAAAACACTCGCCAGTACTTGTATCCACCAAGGCCATTGCATTATCTACGCAGCAAGCAATGTAGTTACTAGTTCCTGAATCTAAACTATCTGGATCAAATACCATGCCCGGCGTAAGAATCCTAGTAATCCCTCTTTTTACCAATCCCTTAGCTTGCTTTGGGTCCTCTAACTGGTCGCAAATGGCTACCTTAAAATTTGCACTCAAAAGCTTTGCCACTGCATTACTAATGCTATGATGAGGCATTCCACACATCTTGGTGTTATCGCCTGATTTTTTATTTCTGACCGTTAAAGCAATTCCCAAAATAGGTGCGGCAATTTCTGCATCTTTATCGAAGATTTCAAAAAAGTCCCCCATTCGGAAGAAAATGATTTTGTCAGGGTGAGCAGACTTTACTCCCCAATATTGCTCCATAAGCGGCGTTAATTTTTTTTCAGATTTTTGAGATTTTGACATGCCCAATAAAAAAGTTTTTGGAACGTTTTGTCAACGGTCCTTGCGCTGCTTTAAAGGGCTTTTACTAGATAATCTTTAGCTCCATCTTGAAAAGAAAATAGAACCGCTGGTTTACCACCATTTTGTAAAAAGCTCTCCACTTTATCTTTGCAGGAAATGCCTCTTTGTTGCAACTTTAGTAAAATCTCTTCATCCATAAAAGATTCAAGATCATCTATGATGCGGATTGGCATTTTTAACTTTACTTTGTCTTTCCCATTTTCTTTAATATGAACCATGATTTCAGAAGCCATCAAAGACATGAGGTAAACCTCATCATGCTCATCTTTAGGCAGATCCAGATTCAGTACATCCAAAACAACTGCACTTAAATGTTTGTCTATGATTTCAGAAAAACAAATGGAATATTTCCATTTCTCAGAAAGATCGATATAACTAGAAAAAGCCTTCATTAGCAAAAAGAAATCTTGGCCGCCAGCGCTCCTAAACCACCACTTATGCTCTCCTAACAAGGAGTCCAATCTAGAGTTCAAATTCCAATTACTCAAAACAACCGGCTTGCTAGAAACAAAAGGTTCAAATAAGAGGTTTAAAAGAATTGGGAGCTTTGCGCGAATGGCATTCAATTTTTTGGCATCAAAACCCACCGCCACCAATAAAGAAATTGGAGATTCCTCTGATTTATTTTTCACAGCCAAGTACAGACGAAGAACCCCTAATATAAAACTTTTATCAAAAGTCTTAACTGCGCCAAAATCCAAAGCCCCCAATTGCAATTTATCTCTAGTACTAATCAGGTGGAAGTTCCCTAAATTAGTATCGGTTTGCAACATATGCGCCTTAATAAAAGAGATGCATTGAAACTCAAAAATGCTTCTTAATGTAAATCGCTTTTGACCTTCACTTATAGTCTTTGACTTAAGCAATTCGATTAATGGCTCACCTGGAATCTCTGTTTGAAAATATATATGACTCGCTTGAAAATGTGGATACAATTTCGGCAAGCAGTAAGTTGAATGGCTTTCAAATGTTTTCTCGTAAGTTTGCATCAAACTTATCTCATGTTGAAAATCCAATTCCTTATCAAGAAGATTTGAAATGCTTTTCTTATAAGCCTCAATATCCACTCCCCATTTTTTTGCAGGCCCTGCATTGGGAAGTAAGTTTAAGAGTTTTAATTGAGATTGAATACTCTCTTTAACTCCCGGCAATTGAGTTTTTAACACCAAAACTTCTTTGCTAGCTTTTTCTTTACAGAAAAAGACTTGCGACAAGGAAGCTGATTTTGCTTGGCGATTTATAAATTCGAATTTTTCATCAAATGAAACTCCAAATTCTTTTAAGAAAATGAGCTTCGCCTCATCGAAAGACAAAACTTGCTCAAAGGCATAACTTGCCGCAAGGATCTTTTCATAGTCTTTTTTTAAACCAAGAAATTGCCCAATCTTTAAGAATAAAGTTCTTTCTTCCCCTAATACTTTTTGAATTTGCGCTAGAGCAAGCTCTTCTTTTCGATCCTTGCTAAGCTCTTTGAGAGACTTAAAAAACTGAATTGCCTTTGCAGCCTGCTTGATGGATTTCAAAAGCAACTACCTAAGCAATAAACTCATGCTGGTAATAAATGTCATTGTACGAAACACAACAATAATTCGATCCATTTGCCTCATACTTGCACGCTGACTTTCATCTCCTTTCGCTAATTTTATACCGATCGGAATGAGTCGTAAATAAAGAATGACTGTAGTAATGGAGAAAAATAAATGAATGATCAAAAGCCCTGACATCTCAGCATTAATCTTAGTCAATGCTTGGTTAAAAAGAGCTAAATAGCCCACCAAAAGCAAATCTGAGGCGATTACTAACGACATAACTTTAATGTGAAGTTTAGGATTTTTAGAGTGTAAACTTCTTCCCCAAAACATTAACACAAGAATAACAAAGCTGATTATATTGTTGATCATAGGTATATCCTTTAGAAACAAATTCTCTCTGTCATGAGCATTTTTCGTTTTAAGACAAAGGTCCGCTTTGACTCTAAATGAAATCCAAACGAAAAGTCTAATTTTCATTAAATTATCATTAAGCCCCTATCTTCTCAATCAAATAACCGAAAAAATACTGCATGTCTCGGGAAAATTAGGGAGGATTAATGTTTAGCGTATCAAGTGAAGAAATGAAGAAACAAAGCACACAATTAGGTGCCAACTATTTTGCCGCATTGGAAGCTTTAAATACAAATGTCTTTGTTTGTGACACTAATTTCAATATTAACTTTGTGAACGCAAAGGCCAGACAAGTAATGGCAAGTATAGCTAATGAGGTAAAAAGCAATTTTAATGTAGATGCCAATCAACTTCTAGGAGTGAATATAGATAGTTTTCACGCTGACAGAAAGCAAAGCATTCGATCAAAACTGCAAAACCCTAACAACTTCCCTATTCAAAGTGAAATCACTTTTAGTGGTTTAATTTTAGCTCTACAAATTGAGCAAGTAATTCAAAATAATAAACTCATAGGCTATGTTGTAAACTGGGAAGAAATCAGCAAACAAAAAGCCGTAGCTGACGAGGCTGCAAGAGCAAAACAAGTTTTTGAAAATGTACCTATGAACATTATGGTAGCCAATTTAGATGGAATTATCACAGAACTAAATCCTAAAAGTGTAAAAACCCTAAAGAGCATTGAGCACCTGCTACCCGTTAAAGTAGAAGACATCGAAGGTGGAAGTTATGATGTGTTTCACAAAGATCCAGCTCACCAAAGAAAGCTTCTAGCCGATCCAAACAACCTTCCCTATAGAGCATTAATAAAGCTTGGTGATGAAACATTAGATCTAAATGCATCTCCACTGTATGACAACTCTGGTAACTACCTAGGACCAATGGTTACTTGGGAAGTGGTCACCGAAAAATTACAGAATGAAAACCGAGTGGCAACCAACCAGCAAATGTTGGAATACGCCCCGGTAAATATGATGAGATGTGATCTAGATTACAATATCACTTACTTAAATGACTCTTCTAGAAAGACCTTAAAAAGCATTGAAAGCCTCTTGCCAATTAAAGCAGATGCTGTCCTAGGTTCATCCATTGATATCTTCCATAAAAACCCTGCACATCAGAGAAAACTTTTGGCAGATCCATCTAACCTGCCTTATTCAACGAAAATTCAGTTAGGCAATGAAACTCTAAAATTACAAGCCTACCCACTTTACGATAAAGATGAAAAGTACTTGGGCCCGATGGTAAACTGGTCTGTCATCACAGACAGAGAAATTTTGGTGGATCGATTAACAGAAACATCCTTAAAATTAAGTGCCGCCTCTGAACAACTACAGGCCGCAGCCACACAGATGATGGAAAACGCTGAGAACACCACCTCGCAAGCTTCAACTGCGGCAACCGCCAGTGAGGAAGTTTCCGCTGGTATCGCAAATGTTGCTGCCAGCATGGAAGAAATGAGCTCTAGTATTCGTGAAATCACTGAGAAAACCAATGAGTCCTCAAGTCGTTCTGATTTGGCGAAATCTAAAACACAAAGCACTAACAAAACCATTAACCTTCTCGGAGAAAGTTCGCAGGACATTGGAAATGTCATAAAAGTAATTTCATCCATTGCCCAACAAACCAATCTGTTAGCTCTCAACGCTACCATTGAAGCAGCTAGAGCCGGTGAGGCAGGGAAAGGTTTTGCGGTTGTGGCAAATGAGGTGAAAGAACTTGCCAAAGAAACTGCGGAAGCAACTCAAGAAATCACCAAAAAAATTGAAGCCATTCAAAATGATTCTGGCAGCGCTGTAAATGCCATTGCCGAAGTCAGTGAAGCCATCGAAACATTATCAGAAATTTCTACAAATATTGCTGCCTCTGTTGAGGAACAAGCTGCTACGACTAACGAGGTAGCTAGGGTTTCTTCGGAAGCAACCTCTGCCACAAACGAGATTACAAGAAATGTAAATGAAATGGTTAAGATGGCAGAAAATACGGTATCCGCAGCCAAAGAGACTGGTAATGCTGCCGCAAACTTAGCCTCTCTTGCCGCTAGCTTAAACGATCTAGTAAATACATTAAAAGATGATGATGAATAAAAACCTAAAACTGAAAGTATCCAGCTCTTATAGTGAGCTGGATATTTTTTTAAGAGCCTTGGACAGTTTATCAGTAAGCAAAGCAGCTTTTTCTTTAAGAAACTCTTTAGTGTCTTCGTCCATATACATATCCCTTCGCAATTCAATTTGAATACAATGCTTTGACTGAGAAGGTTTGCCAAATTTTCTAGTGATACCACCACCAATGTAAGGATCATTCAAAGAAACTTCGCTAAAATTATCTTTGAAGCTCTCCAAAACCAAATCCAAATATTTTCTATCGGTTGATTTCCCTAAAAAATCAGAAATCACAACTTCAGGCCGTAGTTTCCCTGGGTCAGCGTGTAGTGCGGTACCCTTAGAAGGCATACTATGTAAATCCAACTGCAATGAAAAAGAATTTTCTTTTATATACTTTTGGTGCATTTTCTCAACTTCGTCATGAAAGCCTTGGTAGTAGTTTTTAAGTAATCTTTCATGCAGATCTCTAGACATAGGTTTTTCTAACAAAGTTTCTCCAAAAGTAGTTTTCACCCAATGAAGTCCTTTATTATGAAAATCACTTAACTGATTTTCTTGCCCCTGCACCGAGGCCTTTTCGATATGCTCTGGCAAGCGATTTAAATCCACCACATAACGATGCCAAGGACTATAAACTAAATCTAAAGACAGCTCTTTGATGGGAGATTCATACAATCGATCCACATAACGATCAACGTCTCTCATTAAGTGAGCCTCATCTAAGCCTTGTAGCCAATCACACTCTTCCGGAACTTGTTCCCCACTATGTGGGATACTTACAAAAAACTTTTTCATACATGAAGACTAGCAAAACTTAATATGAATACAAGACAGAAGAAGCACTCGGCATCATAAGCGCTCAAAACTTAGGCTTAATTAAAGAATAAAAGCCAGGATCAGCTAACTTGCTATTGCCCAGAACAAGGGATTTGTTATGATACCGCTATGAAAATATACACAAAAACTGGTGACAACGGCCAGACAAGCTTACTTAATGGTACGAGAGTAGCTAAATACCACCCCAATATAGAAGCCTATGGAAGCATTGACGAACTTAACTCAAACATCGGAATGCTAATCCATTTATGTGAAAACTATCAAAGCGACGACTTCGATCTACTGGGGGAAATCTCCAAAAATCTTTTTAGTATTGGCTCTGCTCTAGCTTGTGAAGACCCTAAAGAAGGTGAAAAATATCTTAATCTAAAGGCTTCAGATATCGAAAAATTAGAATCTGCCATTGATCATTTTTCGAAAGATTTAAAAGAATTAAAAAACTTTATTTTACCTGGTGGAGGCATGCCTGCTAGTCAGTCCCACATTTGCCGAAGCGTTTGCCGACGAGCCGAGCGTCGACTATTGCAGCTGCAAGAAGAAGAGCATTCCCTAATCCTTGGTTATTTAAATCGACTAAGCGATTACTTTTTTGTACTAGCCAGATATTTAAACTTTTTAGATAAAAGAGAAGACATTATTTGGAAGTCCTAGGACTTCCCTGCCTTCCCTAGGTTTTTCAGTTCATTCTTTAAAGTAATCAGACTTTCCATCTCCGTTCTCATCACTTCACGAATTTCCTCTTTCCCTTGAGATTTTAAAAACTCATCCAAATCAGAGAATTGATAAAACATGAATTTAATGGATCGATTAATCAGCTTTGTAGTTAAAAACTTTTGCGCAGCATTGTTCAAATTGGCAATAACATGTGCTGGCTGAAAAGGTTTTTCTAAAACCGAAAACACACCATAGTTGATGGAGTCAATTACATCCGACTTACTTAAATTACCAGAAATAAAGATCACCGGAAGATCAGGATTGATTTTTTGAATTTCTCTTAATAGGTCCAAACCAGACATTCTAGGCATTGTCATATCAAGAAGAACGCATACAGGTTGATCTTGACCTTCTTTCAAAGCTTGAAAGGCAAGTTGACCATCTTCAAACTCACGAAAACTGAATCCGGCATCATCCACCAAATCACCTAAAATCTCGCGAATATCTTCTTCGTCATCTACAATGTAAACTAATCCCTTGGAACTCTGAGCCTTTGTTACACGCTTCTCAACCTCTTCACGGTCCACATTTGCGGGCGCCGCCGCACTTTCTCCTGGATCCGCATAATCAAATTGAATGCTTTGACCATTTAGAAGCTGTCGAGAACAATCGATTCCTAATAAAAAATAATCAATATATGGCTTGGTCATTTGACCTGATTCTTTGCATTTTTCTAATAGATTTTCTAGATAATGGGTATGTTTTTGAACCTCTTCAAGGCCTAACATTCCAGCCCCACCTTTTAGAGAATGAAACACACGGAATACATTATTGTATTGAGTTAAAAAGTCCTCTCCGCGATCAATTGCTAATAAATTAGCCTCACCTTCATCTAAAAGTTCAAAAGCTTCAATTTTAAATTCTTCTACCATTTCTTCATCAAACATCACACACCCACTTATTAAAACTGACTCTTCACATCATCTGCTGATTGGTTTTGCAATAGATTATCTACTAAACTCTTTAATTCTGAAGACTTCACCAAAAAGCGTTTAAGCTTCTCCTGAAAGTCACTTGTATCCCATAATGATTTTTCACTAATGTTTTGCGCCAAAGAAACTCTTAACTCCCAAACCATATCATTGAGGCTTAAATAGTAATCCTCAATTTCAACCAATTGAGTTTGTTGCAATAGATCCGCTAGTACAATTAACTCTGCCAAAAGATCTTCCCCTGTGTGTATTACAAATTCAGAAACTAGACCTCTTAAGAATCTTACCGTTCCTTTTAGAGTATGTAACTCTCGATAAAACAAACGAAAGCTCTCTTTTAAATCTAGTGGAGACTTTAACTTTGACCAAGCCATTATAGTCTGATCCATCTCGTCTTTTTTAAGCTCATCTAAGACTTCCAAATACTCGTCTAGAACGAACTCTTGGATTGGCTCAAAATTGATTTCTGGTATAGCAAGCTCGGCGCTTTGATTACTTTCTGAAGACTCGATACTAGCATTTTCACCCACCACAGAAAGTGCTATTTCTGCGGCAGCATCTGTACTTCCTGGCTCTACAAGTTTATCAACACTAGTGCTTAGAGAACCCAAGTCATCAATCTTACTTAAATCAATATCTCCATCTTCATCGAGAGATATATTTTGTTGCTCTTGACCATAATCGGCCAAAGCATTTTGACAATCATCTATAGTTAGCTTGCCCATTTCAATCAATATCTGTCCAAGAGGCATCCTCTTTTGGTTTTGTAATTTTAAAAACTGAGAAAGCTCATCTTTGCTAAGTAAAGATTTTTCAGCTAAGATTGTTTTGATCTCTAAACCACTTTGGACTTGCATTTTTACTAATTGAATTAGCTCTGAATTGCTAAAGCGATTTTCCTCTCTCAATACACTCAACAAAGGAGGAGTTGAACGCAACTGCTCAGTAAGAGCATTTATCAAGTCCTCTTCTGTGATCATATTTTTGCGAAGTAAAAAATCACCAAAAAACATTTATCCTGCCTGTACAAAACCTGCTGAGCCACCCAATACTTTTCCTAGAACATCCTCGGTCTGCTCTTTAGTATATGGTTTTTTCAAATAACCAGAGGCACCAAAATGCTGGGCCACAGCGATTGGGTCTAAATTTAGTTCTTCACAAGCATCTAAAACTTGATTGATTTTTCCAGGCTCAACCACTCCCGCTTTAACACGAGCAGCTACCTTATCAATCAAAGCAAATTTTTCGTTCATCGGGATCTGCGCAGCTCCACCCTTTTTTCTTGAAATGGTTTTTTCATCCTCAGAACTAACCATCACAACTGGAGTGCGTGGAGCCAAAGATTTTATCAACACCAAAGCACTCAAACCATCTAACTCAGGCATTCGAATGTCTAAGGTTATTAAATCAGGCTTAGCTGTAATCATGGATTTAAACTGTTCCACAGCCAATTTCCCGTTTTTCGCTTCAAAAATTTCAGCTACGGATTGACCATTCAAACTAACTAACTTCAACATACTCTTAATTGAAGTTAAATGAATGTCTGCGTCGTCTACACATAATACTTTCATTAGGCCCACCTTTTATTGATTACTTTCATAATTTCGTTAATGTTTCCCATATAATCTTGCAAGTCTGCTCGAGCTATGGCCCCAGGCATGCCAAAAACAACACAACTATCTTTATCCTGAATAAGAATAGGATTAGACTTTAATTTCTGCTTCCTACAAGCAGCCAAACCATCCTCTCCCATCCCAGTTAAAATAACATTAATGGATTTTTTATAAACAAGATCACTTGAATCTATCATAACATCTACCGCTGGTCGTACGGAATTTACTTTTTCAGTTTGAGTTAGAGAAATGCAGTTCACATCAGCTTCTCTTTTAACTTCCATATGAAAGTCTCCAGGAGCCACGTAGACATGATCATTCAATATTGCTTCCCCTTGCTCAGCTTCTTTGATTGTTAAAGCAGGACAGATGCGATTTAGCAAGTTAGCCATTTGTCGAGTAAACAATGGCGGCATATGCTGGGTGAGTAAAACGGGTACTCCTGGCTTAACAGTCCACTGCGAAAACAAAAGCTTTAAAGCCTCTGGGCCACCTGTGGATGAACCAATGTGAATAACATCTGGTCTAAAGCTATTAAACTCAATTTTGGGAGCAGCAACAGCAACCGGCTCTGCCTTTGGCTGATTCACTACTTGTTGATTTATCACTCCTTTAAATTGAACTAGCTTTGGAAGTAGAGTTTTGCGAAGAGTATCAATTGCATTATCTCCCCCAGAGTCATCTTCAGAGACTTTGGGTAAAAAATCTTGCGCTCCCGCCGTTAATGCTTCCATGGTTTTTTCTGCTCCCGCTTGTGAATAAGCACTAAACACAATCACTGGCAAGTTCAGACCAAGCCTTCTTAATTCTCGAATTGTACTAATGCCGTCTAAAACTGGCATCTCTAAATCAATGGTTACTAAATCTATATCTTTTTTTTCTTTTAAAATATCAATTGCCTGTTGACCATGAAGGGCAGTTGCAACCACCTCAATACCCTCATTTCCATCAATGGCTTGGCGGATTGCTGAACGAAAAACTATGCTGTCGTCTACCACTAAAACTTTCACAAAACCTACCTATTCACCAGCGAAACCTTCAATTTCTTCTAAATCTAAAACCACCAAAAGGCGTCCATCCAATTTATGGATACCTTTGACATACTTTCTAATTTTTACATCTAAGGTGTCAGGAGTGGTTTCAAATGACGACATATTTAGACTTTGTACATCATCGATTTGGTCCACTTTTAAGGACAAGAGTCCATCACTTGTATTTACAATCACATTCATATGCTCGTTGTCTTCGTTTTCTTGCAAACCAAAAAGTCTACGAAGGGAAATTTGCGTAACAATGTTACCACGTAGGTTCATTAAACCACATACCACTTCATCACTTTTAGGAATCTCTGTAAGTTGAAGCGGCTTAATCACCTCTTGCACTTTTAGCACATCAACACCAAAGAAGTCTTCTCCGATTTGAAACGTACAATATTGAACATTTTCTGTGTTTAAAACTTCACTTTCCATATCTACCTCTAAGCTACCATCTTGACTACTTTAGAAATTGCTTCTTGAATGTCTTCTTTGTTAAATTTTTCTAAGTAATAATTAAATCCTGCCTGACGACCTTTTTCAATATCATCTTTACTATATCTAGTCGTTAGAGCAATCATCGGAATGTTCTTGATTTTATCAGAATTTCTTACGTGCTTTGCTAGCTCCCAACCGTTCATATGAGGCATTTCAATATCGGAAACAATCAAATCCATTTCTGGGTTTTTCGCAAGAAAATCAGCTGCATCTTGACCATCCACTGCCTCGAAAGTTTGATAACCTAACTCTTGAATTAGCTTAACAGCCATTTTTCTAAACATTGGACTATCTTCAGCGATCAAGATTCTTCTCTTCTCCTCAGGTTTCTTCTGCGACTGCTGTTGCTCGAATTCCATAGTTCTCTTAAAGTCAGGTCCTCCAAAATTCGTATTCTCCAGCATCTTAAATACATCTATCACAGAGGCCGTTTTATCACGAATAAATAGAGTTCCTAAAACACCAGGGCGGTCACTGACATTATCATTAATCTCTTCAATCGTATTTGCGACATCCAAAATACTCTCAACAACAAAGCCCACATAAGTTCCACGAAGTGCTAAAACAAAAACCGGCAAAACGCTTGGCAACTCATCAAATCCAGATTTGGCATAACCAAGCTCTTTATGAATAAAATAAAGAGGCATTGCACTTCCACGATAATGAATCACAGCTTGATCCCCAGTAAACTCTACCTTTTCTTTGTCAAACTCTTCTAAACGATTTACCAAGACAAGAGGAACCGTATACAGATCATTTGGACGATCATAAACCTTAAATAGTAACATCTCTTGATTGTCTTTAGAAAATTGTTGCTCCAAGGAATCTTCCTCTCTTCTTGAATCCAAATTAAGATGTATGAAGTTTGCAATTCCATTCACATCTAAAATCAGAGAAACTAAACCGTCACCCATAATTGTGGCACCCGCATAGTATTGAAGGTTTTTTAATTGCTTCGCCAAAGGCTTAACAACAATCTCAACTGTATCGCTAATTTCATCCACCACTAGGCCATAAACTCTACCATCAGAATTTAAAACGACTATGTTTTGTGACTGAAGGTCTACATCTTCCTTTTCAGGTAAATTTAAAACTCGATTCAAAGAAATGATTGGTATTAAATCCCCGCGAAGTCTAAAGAACTCAGCACCATTAATCACCTCAATTTGACTTTCACCGGAACTATCAGCACGAACTAATTCTAGTAAATTGATTTGCGGAATCGCAAAAGAACTAGCTCCAGAATGAACGATTAAAGCTGGTATAATAGCTAATGTTAGAGGGATTTTTAACTTAAAAGTGGTACCCACACCCTCTAGAGATGTGATCTCAATTTTACCACCTATTTTTTCAATATTATTTCTAACCACGTCCATACCTACACCGCGACCAGAAATATTAGTAACCTTCTGAGCCGTAGAAAAACCCGGTAAAAAGATGAGGTTTAAAGTTTCTTTTTCTGACAAACTAGCTGCTTTTTCAGGAGTGATTAAGCCTTTAGAAACGGCTTTCTCTTTTAGCTTTTCTTTACTAATCCCACCACCGTCATCAGCGATCTCTATCGTTACCTGACCACCTTCGTGATAGGCATTAATAGATAGAGTTCCAAGCTCTGGTTTACTAGCAGCCGCTCTTACATCAGGCATTTCTATACCATGATCTACCGAGTTCCTAATCATATGAGTTAATGGATCTTTAATAGCTTCTAGTAAAGTTTTATCTAGCTCCGTAGATTTTCCTTCGATTTTAAGATCAATGTTCTTTCCAAGATCACGAGCCATATCACGAACGATTCTTTCAAAGCGAGTTAAGACCGTACCAATCGGTTGCATTCTAGTAGTCATTACATCTTCTTGTAGCTCGGTGGTAATGGTATTTAATTGATTACTCAACCTTTGCAGCTCACTGCTATCATCACTACTTGCAAACTGTAAAATTTGATTTCTCGTCAAAACCAACTCACCAACAACATTCATAATTTTATCAAGCAAACTTACATTCACTCGAACAACGCTGTCGGTAATGCTATTTTCTTGCTTCTGTGGAGCTTGGGCTTTTTTAGGCTCAGGTTTTGCACTAATGGCACCTGGAGCTTCCGTAGGAATATTGCCCTGGTGGATCACAGCAGCCTTAGGCTTTGTCTCTTGCTGAATTGGAACTACATTTTCACTAGCTTTTGGAGCTGGCGCTGGAGCGGCTGCCGGAGCAGGCTCCACCACCTGCTTAAGTACCTCAGGCGCTTCAATATTCACATCAGAAATCTTTGACTCCCCTAATGCCTTGGCCAGTTCTTGAGTTGTATCTAGCAGATGACTATCAGGACTCATCATTTCATTCTGAGTAACATCACTTTCAATCATAGCTAAGAGTCTCTTAACTAAGTCATCAAACTTACCTTCAGGTTCTTCACCTGTCTGCTCAACACCGTTTACAAAAAATTGGATGGCATCGACACTCTCTAAAGCCAAGTCAATAAAACTACCGTTTAAAGGAAGTTTATCAGCACGAATTAAGTCTAAAACATTTTCCAGATTATGAGTAAGCTTCTCTAAGTTTTTTAATTTTAAGAAACCAGCACCGCCCTTAATGGTATGCACTGCTCGGTAAAGCTCGTTGATCATATCTTTATTTTCTGGATCTTTTTCCAAGGAGGTCAAACGCGTAGAAATGATTTGCACGTTCTCTGAAGATTCTAAAATAAATTCTTGTACAATTGGTGAAAGTTTCTCTTGGCCCATGTTTTAATTTTCTCCCATCTCAGTTGCCTATCGGCAATCGCTCACTAAAATGTGAAGGAATTCTAGCTCTTTACATTAAATTCATACTTCTAAATCTTTTGTTTTATAATGATAAAAAGAAAAAGGAGCCTTATGCGGCTCCTTTATTTTCGTCCAATGGCTTTTGAAACATCGCCACACCACCAATGGTTTGCCCGACAAAATCTTTGTTGAGCCCGAAGGTGTTTTCCGTATTTCCAAGCAGCAATATCCCGCCTGGCTTTAGGCTTTGGTATAGCTTCTCTAACACCATGGCCTTGTTTTCTTTTTTCTGATAGATCAAAACATTTCGACAACAGATTAAATCAAACTGTCCCGTTGGATAAGAGCCAGTTAAAAGATTAAAATTAGAAAAATTCACCTTTGAAGGGAAGTTCTCTCTAATTTGCCAGCCACTAGAGTCCGTTTGTTTAAAATACTTGGTAAGCATTAAGATCGGTAAACCTCGTTGTGCCTCTAATTGAGAATAAACCCCAGCCTTGGCTTTTTCTAAAATGCTATTACTAATATCAGTAGCTTTAAATTCAAAACCTTTCTCAATAGCCCCAGGTCTTTTCTCTTCGATGTTCATCATGATTGAGTAAATCTCTTGGCCTGAACTAGAGGCACAAGACCAAACAGAAACCCTGCCGCCTTGATCAATCTTCTCTAACCATTGCGGAACAAGCTCAGATTTAATGGCGTTAAAAACACCTGGATCACGAAAGAAATAAGTTTCGTTATTCGTGGCTAAATCCACTATCATCTGATGAACTCTTTGATCCTTAACCGCTCCACCTTGGATGGCTTTTAGTACATCATTCTCATCAGAAGTCTCTAAAAACTTCATCAATTTGTTGATTCGAGCATCAAGCTGATAGTAGTTGGCTTCGGCGTAATGGATACCCGTATGCTTGAATATATAATCTGAAAACTCTTCGTAAAACTTATTTTTAAACTGCATAAGACACACCAGTTACCATTTCGATTTTACCAAATAGAACATCGTCAGTAAAAGGCTTCATGATAAACTCCACCACACCTTTTTCGATCACTTCTTGAATTTTTTCAGGCTTATTTTCGGTCGTCATCATCACGATAGGAGAGCTAGTTAAAGACTCTTCTTTAACTGCCACCAAAAAACTTGGACCATCCATTACTGGCATATTCCAATCCAATAAGATTAGATCCACTGCCTCACCAGCAGAAAGCTTTTCTTTTGCAACCTGTCCATTTTCCGCTAAAATTACTGTAATCCCTCTAGATTCTAATGTTTCTTTTACCAATGCTTGAATCATCTTTGAGTCGTCGACAACCATGATTTTCATAAAACTGTTCTCCTTGCAAAAACTTGTCGGCAAATCATCAGAAGCATTTGACTATTTTATGAAAACTCACACGAAGGAAACATATTTGTATCAAAAAGAAAAAAGCAGGGCCAGAGCCCTGCTTTTATTTAATTCTCTAATAGATCTCAGAGATCTTAGATGTATTGAATTTCTACGATTTCGTAAGATTTTACTCCACCAGGTGCTTTAACATCTGCCTGATCACCAATGTATTTACCGATCAAAGCTCTCGCGATGGGCGAAGCCACTGAAATTTTCCCTTTATCGACATCCGCTTCAGGAACGCCAACAATTTGGTACTGCATTTCTTTGTCAGTATCGATGTCTACTACTTTAACCGTAGCACCAAATACTACATTCTCGGCCTGAATTTCAGACACATTAATTACCTGGGCATTGGCAAGTTGACCCTGAATCTCAGAAATCCTTGCTTCAATATAACCCTGTCTATCCTTAGCAGCATCGTAGTCTGCATTTTCACTCAAATCACCATGAGACCTAGCTTCTTCAATCGCTTTCACAACCGCTGGACGCTCTTCTGTAACTAAGCGCTTCAGTTCAACTTCCAGTTTTTCTTTACCAGCTAGCGTAAGTGGAAAAGTTTCCGCCATTTTTAACCTCCATAAAGGAATCTTTATACCCTAAGGGTTTGACCTAATCAATGCTTTGAGTCATCATGGAGCTTAAATATCTAAATGGATTCATGAAATGACGCTAAACAACACGAATATTACAATTATTCGAAGACTTCTTGGTGGTAAAAACACCAGGCCGCTGCGCGGCATTTTGTCAAAATTAAGTCCTTCTGATTTAGCTAGTTTGTTTAATCACTTAAGCGGTAGAGAAACCAATCTCTTTGTCGATGCATTGATCGCACTAGACAATGTAACTACGGTTTTACTCCAAGTTCCCTACCAAAAACTAACGCCTATCTTATCATCATTAGATAAAAACAAATTATTAGTTATTTTAAATTATTCCTCTGAAGATGAAGCGGCTGAAATCCTTTCGCTTTTACATGAAGATTACTGTAACGAGCTTCTTGATCTTTTAGATCCAAAAAGAAGTAAAAAATTAAAGTTAATTCTTAGCTACCCAGAAAACTCGGCTGGCCGAATTATGAACACCACCGTGTTCTCTCTACCTGCCAATATGAAATGCTCTGAAGCTACGGAGTTATTGAGATCCTACGCTCAAGAGGAGTCCATCTACTACATTTATTGTACTTCAGAGGATGCAAACTTAATCGGGGTGATTAGTTTACGAGAATTAGTTACTGCCCCTGCAAATTTGAAACTTTCTGATTTACATTCCGACGGAATCATTAGTGTTGGCCCAGAAACAAAAGAAGAGGAAGTGGCACAAATATTCGAAAAGTATAATTTCATTGCTGTTCCAGTGGTTAATGAACAGAATAAACTTTTAGGAATAGTTACCGTTGATGAAATTTTGGATGTTATTCAAGATCAGGTAACATCTGATATCTATGCGAGTGCTGGTCTTCAAGAAGACGACCGGGTTTATTCCACCGCCACTAGATCTATAAAAAACAGACTCCCTTGGATGGCCTTTAATCTAATACTAGCCGCCTATGTTAGTTCCGTGGTGAGCTTGTTTGAAAAAACCATGAGTGAAGTTATCATTCTTGCAACTTTAAATAATATTGTTGCTGGTATGGGTGGAAACACTGGGATTCAAACCCTTACGGTTTTTACTCGAGGTATTGCAAGAGGTGATTTTCAGTTTATAAGCTACTCTAGGGCTGTATTTAAAGAAGTTACGGTTGGCTTGATAAATGGTGTTGTCACCGGAGTTTTGGCTGCGGTTTTAGTTTATTTTTGGAAAGACAGCGCAATCGTTGGAATTATCATCTGTATATCCATGATTCTAAACTCATTAGTAGCAACCACCGTTGGGAGTCTAGTGCCTGTTTTGCTAAAGAAACTTAATTTTGACCCAGCGGCAGGTAGTGGTGTTATAGTAACTATGATCACTGATAGCTTTGGATTTTTTAGTTTCCTGGGTATCGCATCTTTAGGCTTAAAACATTTTGGACATTTATGAAGGAACTTTTAAATAAAATAAAGGCAGCAAAACAAATTTTACTCAGCACTCACCGTGCCCCGGATGGTGATGGCTTTGGAGCAGAAGTCGCTCTTTATCATGCCTTGATTAAGTTAAATAAAAAAGTACACCTTCTACATGTGGATGAACCTGCCTTTAAATACAATTTTTTAAGGAAAAAAGTCCGTCTAGATGTATTTAGCAATGAAAGCCAACCCGAGGCTAGTGAGACGGATTTAATTTTGGTTTTTGACACCAATGACGGCAGAATGCTACCTGGTTTATGGAATTGGGTTACAGAAAACAAGATCCAGTTTGCCTTTATAGATCATCACCCTTTTTTAGAAGATGCACCAAACATTGGTGAACTTAGTTTTATCAATACCGATGCAGCTAGCACTGGTGAGATCGTTTATTCTATGATCAAAGACCTAGAAGTAGAGATGGACGAAAACATTGCAGAAGCGCTCTACACAAGTGTCTGCTTTGACACCCAACTTTTTCGTTACGTAAAAAGCTCTGCCATCTCCCATGCAATTGCCGCTGAAGTGATCCCCTACATTGATGAACCAGAAAGCATTCACGATCATCTGTTTGGTAATATCCCGATAGAAAAATTTCGTTTCCTCGCATATTGCACTAACAAAATTGAATTTCACTTTAACAATCAATTTGCTTATCTCGAAATTACCGATGAAGACCTAATTCGTTTCAATATGTCTAGCGAAGACACCAGGGATTTAACCGATCATATTCTTGGTGTAGATTCCGTAGAAATTTCTCTGGTGGTCATTCCAGCCGAAGGCGGAAAAAAACTTAGCATTCGCTCGAAGAAACCTTTAAGAGTATTAGAATTGGCAAAACTCTGGAACGGTGGTGGTCATTTGTATGCTTCAGGAGCCTATATTCCTGCAGATTCAAAATCACTGGCCAACCTTAAAAAAGATCTTTTGAGTGAGATCAAAAAACTCCTATGAAAGCGAAAGAAAAAAAGAAATTAGTTTGTCTATGCAATGGCGTTGAACAATCACTAATTGAAAAAGCCATCAAAGAAGGTGCAAAAAGCCTCGATGAAATCTTTGACCTCACCTCAGCTGGTGTTGGCGCATGCGGCGGTTCTTGCCGACCACAAATAAAAAAACTTTTAGAAATACATAAAAATGAGATTAAGAAAAATCCTGAAGAAGATTGAGCGAGTCCGGCTGACAAGTTCCACAACTTGTACCTGCACTACACATTTTACCAATTTTTTCGATATCATTAGCGCCCAAATAAATGCTATCGATCACTAAATCAGTATCCACAGCACGACAATGACATAACTCTTTTTCTGTGTAACTTGGTTGCCATTCACCAAGATATTTTTGTAAAAGCTCTTTTAAAAGCAAAGAATTTGAGTCTTTATTAACTAGAGTTTTTAAATATTCGCGAGCAGAATCTCTATCGCTTAGTTTTTTACGAAGTTTCTCAACCTCTTTTAAAAAAGACAATGATCCTCGTGCAAAGATCTTAAGCTCAGCATTTTCTTCAGTAATTTGGATCTTATCGCGACAAACAATCTCAGCAACAAAGTCTTTTTTCATTAGGCTTTCGCTTTCGGGATATAGGCAGACGGACAAAAGGTTTCGAGGTAATTTATCCACGGAGAGACCGAGTCTTTACTTAAATTACTTATATCTAAACCCACGCAGGTCCCCATTTCCCCTTTTAGTTTTTTAACCCACTTTACTTTGCCAACTCCTTCCAAAGAAATGTCTTCTTTTTCGAAGTTTAGTTTAAAGTGTATATCAGTATCAATTCTTGGCATTTTTTCTAGTTGAGTCAACATGATTCCACCGCGCCCAAATTCAACGAACTCAGACTCAAAGCTTGGAAAAATCTTTTCAAAGCTCACTGCGCTCTCCAATAGGATTGTCTCCTTTCCCCAGCGCTCATTCACATTTTTAGTAAGCTCTGCAACCTTGTTAACAATTTCTTGCAAAACAAATGGCTTTGTAAAGTACCCACTTGCACCCAGCTCATAGGCTTCATCTACTTGAATATCAGCAAAACCACTAATAAAAATCAATGGAACCTGAATGTTTTGTGAGTTTAAATTTTTAATCAACTCAACACCATCACCACCTGGCATTCTGATGTCGCTAATGATCAAATCAAAGGCCTGATGCTTAAATTTTTCTAATGCATCTCTTCCATTCATTGCTGTTTCAACGCTGGCCCCAGACATTTCAAATTCGAATTCTAGCATTTCACGTAAGTCTGGCTCATCATCTACAATTAGAAGCCTCTTTCCCTTTAAAACATCACTCATAACACCTAACTCTTTAAACGTTAAAAATCTAATAACTTATCGGAAAGACTTATTCTATCAATACACAAAAAGATAAAATTAATTATTCCGTCTCAATGAAGGACATGAGTTTTAAGAATCATAGAAGATTGATCTCTTTAGTAGATAGTTTTCCTATTTAAAGGCAAATTTCCTGCACCAAAGAAAGGCTTTTAAATCATACTTATTTCGCCATAAAGCCAATTTCCCCATAAAAAGCAAACAGACTAGAAATATTTTACAAGGGGCAATATAAAAATAGGATTCTCCACTACTCCTAGATTATTTTAATGCTTTCTAAACATTAATCTCCCTTGGAGGAAGCTTGAACCTACTTTTATTCTCCCTTTTAGCCTCTTTTTGGGGTGGCAGTTTCGTCGCCATCAAAGCTAGCTTAGAAAGTTTTCCTCCACTTTTTAGCGCCTCCCTGAGAGTACTAACCGCCCTTACGGCAATCGCCATAATTTATAAATTAATGAAAATCGATACGAAAATTCCCAAGAAGGATAAAGTATTATGTTACGTACTTGGTTTTTTCAGTATTTCACTCCCCTTCTCTCTTTTGTTTTGGGGCGAGCAATTTGTAGAGGCTGGAATTGCGGGAGTAATTAATGGCACAACACCGATTTGGACCTTTTTGAGTGCCTATTTTGTTTTTCAAACGGAAAAGAACTCTGTTAAGACGACTCTCGCTGGTATCTTCACCTCTTTCCTTGGTATTTATTTGATATTCTCTCCAAAAATTGAGTTTGGAACTAGCTCCCAAGAAATCTACGGCATCATCGCCATCTTTGGAATGGCTATTAGCTATGGAATTGGTGGTAACCTAGCGAAGAAAATTATGTCTAATCCAGCGGTAACCCCAAAAAAGGCTATCTATCACCAGCATGTATCCGCGGCAGTGGTTTTATTAACTGCTTCCCTAAGCTTTGAGTGGCAGCAGATTTTTGCCGTAAAAGAAATTCCTTTAAAAGCTAGTCTATCATTGGTTTACTTAGGGGTTTGTTCAACGGCAATTGCCTATATTATTTTATTTCACTTAGTGAATAAATGGGGAACCATCAAAGCCATGAGTGTGACCTATTTAATCCCTGTAATGGCGCTAATTTTTGATTATTTACTCTATGGAAACGTATTACTGCCGATTCAATTTGCCGGTGTGGTAGTAGTGAGCTTGGGTTTATTGATCTTGCAACGACCTACAAACCTTTTGAAAAGCCTTAAAATAGGTCACCAAAAGAAAAGAATCTAAAACTAGTCACAAAAAAAATTGACCAGCCCGGAAGGCTGGCTTATAAATATTTTTCAATCCTTTAGGATGGGGCCTTAGCTCAGTTGGTAGAGCGCTACGCTGGCAGCGTAGAGGTCATCGGTTCGACCCCGTTAGGCTCCACCATTTTACTTTAGCAGTCAGATCTTGATTTCAAAAAATCCCAGCAAGTTATTAAAATTAAAAAACAAATAGTTTCCAGCACTTAGCATTCAGCTTATCCTCTAATATTTCCCGAGTTTTCGCGAAATTTCTTGAAAATGCTACTTTTGGCTACCTCGTTGGCTTCCCCCGTAGCACCCCACTTTTTAGCTTCGTATCGTAGCACTTCTCCTTAGTCATCCCGTTGATTTTTCTAATTAAAAACCTGAGCGCAGCAATGGCAGAAATTGCTATTTCAAAACCAGCGGTGCGCTCGCATAGAAGGGTGAATTTTATCATCCAAGGAGTTGCAACGATGAAAAAGGAAATCACAAAAGAAGCTCTGGCCCTTAAAAAGTTACGCGAAATAAAAGGGCTGGATCGCAAACAAGCTGGCGTCTTGTTAGGCGTTAGCTTCAAGACAATCGAAAAATTTGAAAATGGCCGCACCATCCTCACTCGGCCAAAAATCACACAAATTCTTTCTGGGTATGATTTCTCTTGGAAAGATCTTGAGGCGTGCATTGATGGGAAAAGTGAACAAATCGAATCTCGATTTGTCGCAAAAAAGCCAAAGGTCATTGCCAACAATCATTTGCGGCGAAGTTACAAAAAAATTATTACCAAAGAAGTAAAAACGCTGACAGTCCTGCGACAACTCAAAGGCCTTAATAAATACCAGGCCAGTCGTGAATGTGGTTATCCCAAATGCACCATTGGGCACATTGAAAATGGACGAATTGAGATGTCACCAAAGCGGATTCGTCACATAGTAGAATCCTACGGATTCAACATGAGTGACTATGAGTATCACCTCAAGTCAGAGCGATTTGTCACAGAAATTCAAGAAGAGTGCATGACCATCATTAAAGAACTTTCGGAAGAAAAGCTAAAGGCCGTTCACCCACTACTATCAACTTTTAAATCATAACTAAAACTGCAAGGAGCAACAAAAATGAAAAACACAGAAACAACAACACCAAAAAATTACAACTTCACTTCAATCAGAATTAAAAACAAAACCAAAGAGGACGTGACAAAATTCTTAGACAAAGTAAATAAATCTGAGGACTGTGGGAAAGTCACTTTTGACACCTTAATCGGATACTTTCTAGAAAAAACATCGAAAGACGATATCGAGAACCTACAATTGAAAACGATCACTTGGTCACACGAAGAAACTCGTCTGCGCAAAATCTGGGAAAAGAAAAAAGGCAAAGTTTCAGACAATAAATGGAAGGAGATGCTTTATATGGGACAACTCCAGGAGTTTATTGGTATGAACTCAAGAATAAAAATCAGCACTATTGAGTAAAAAAAGACAAGATAATCAAAATCAAGAAAAGGGAGTGTTTACTCCCTTTTCTTTGCGCACGACCCCAAAAAAAACGATTTACTAATCTATGATTTTTGCTTAAAATTCGTTGTTATGGAGAGATTTATTCGAACAGTTTCTATCGTTTTGAGCTTTTGTGTTTTTGCACAAAGCGCTCCGACTTTTTCGAATTCTGAAATTGATTCACATCTCGGGCAATATTCAAAGTACAACACTAACCACCACGACAATATAGACAGCGAACCTCACTCACATACTCATAAGCACAGTGAAGATGGAGAGGAGCACGAACACAAGCATGAACACTCTAACTTGGTTCAAAGCGACAAACAATTCGTAGGACGTGACAAAAATGAACTAAAAGAAGTTGACCTCTCTGAGAGTAAACGCAACTTTTTTGAAAAATCATTAATTTCCAACCCACATCCTCAAGGTGTTTTTCGCCCTCCTATTGTTTAATTTCTCCAACCAAAGCGATTTAAATTATTTTTTACTAGGAGGAAATATGCATAAGCTTATTTTGGCTTTGTTTCCTTTGCTAATTTCCACAAATGCGTTCGCTCATGGGATTAGTGAAGAAGCAAAGAGAGCAATGATTGAAGGGGGATATTTTAGATATATTCTCCTTGGCGCGGAACATATGATAACGGGGTATGATCACTTATTATTTTTATTTGGGGTGATTTTCTTTTTAACCACATTTAAAGATATCGTAAAGTTCATAAGTGTCTTTACTCTGGGGCATAGTATCACATTAATTTTTGCCACATTTATGGGTATCACAGCAAATTACTGGCTGATTGATGCCGTGATAGCATTAAGTGTTTACTACAAAGGTTTTGATAATAACAAAGGGTTTCAAGAGTATTTTGGCCTAAAGAAATCACCAAACTTAATGTGGATGGTGTTCATTTTTGGATTGATCCATGGCTTTGGCCTCTCAACTCGACTTCAACAACTCCCTTTAGGTGAAAAAGGCATGGAAATGTTGATGAGAATTGTCTCATTCAATGTTGGTGTAGAGTTTGGTCAAATAGCTGGACTTGTTGTCATGTTGTTTATCATTCGTGAACTTAGGAAATTTCATTTGTTTGAAAGACTGTCTAGAGTTCTAAATGATGGACTTATGTTGGCCGGATTCATGCTGCTGTTAATGCAACTACATGGCTACCTTCACACATCAAATCCTGATGAATTTGGGTTTAGTAATGACAACCACATTCATCACCATATGGAAATGGAAAAACCCCAACAACAAAATTACGAACACGACAATCTATAAGGAGAACACAATGAAAACACTATTTTTAATTACATCTTTACTGTTTGCTTCAGCTTGTTTTGCAGGCCCAGGCCACGGTCATTCACATGGTCCAGTTGATACCTGTAAAAAACTAGCAACTAATGACTTAAAAACAAGTTCCAAAAACATTGGGATGTGTCATGTTTCAAGGCTTATTAAAGCTGGCAAAATTGACCCTTCTTGGAGTGGTGCTAGCCACGTTAGCAGCGAAACAAAAACATTTAAAGGAAACAAAGAGTGGGTTGTCACCTTTAATAATGAGAAAGGTGTTAAAGGGAAAAATCTTTATGTCTTCTTGAAATTAAATGGCGGCTTTGTCGCTGCCAACTTTACAGGCAAGTAAAATGTGGCTGTTTATAGGTAAAACTATTTTAGCAGCAGTTTTAATTAGTTTTGTGTCCTGGCTCTCGGGAAAGAAAACTGGTTTGGCGGGGTTTTTAACGGCCCTGCCTCTTACCACACTCTTGGCATTGGCATTTTCTCACTTTGAGTGGGGTGACTCTAAGCAGTCCGTTGAGTATGCAAAAAGTGTTTTTGTGGCAGTTCCCGTCTCATTACTTTTTTTCGTACCATTTTTGGCGGCTCAAAAAATGAATCTGAACTTCTGGACCTGCTATTCATTTGGCATTGTTCTTTTGGGGATTGGATACTTTGTTCATAGTCACCTTATGAAAATGTTCTGATTGACTTTTTAAAGTGAGGAAGCCTAACTGGCTTCCTCACTTTCTAGATTCTCTTCGATAAAGTTTTCTACATCATGAACCCAGTAATGAGTAGATCCATTATCAAAAGTGATTAACTGCTCGTTCTCAACAAGGCCATCAATATATTCAGACTTGGCGATATCCCAAGAGATAGGATCTTGATCTTTCATAACTTCAACTGTGGAAAGTTCTAAGAAGCCAACCTTGACAGTTTCGCCGTAACAATCTTCAATCATTTGCTCAAAACTGTCAGAAATATCTGCCGAATCGAGATTTTCTTCAAGCAGTTCTTTGACAACCCAGTCGGTGCCGTATTATCCTGAATCTAATATTATGCTTAAAAATCTATAAATTCCAAATACCTCCCTCTTGTTGTAATTAAACTTCAAAGTTTAATTCAACATAACCAGGAGGAACATTATTATGATTGAATCAATTTACTCTTCACGGAGTTTGATAAAAGAAATACAGCAAAGCCCGTATTGTGAATTTGTCGAGAAATTTGTGTTTGAGCACTACAGTGAGGGCTATTCATTTCCAACCATAAAGACAAAGCTCATAATCATTATCAAGCTCATACGTTGGTTGGCCTACAAATCTATAACACCAAATAAAATAAAAAGGCGATATATTGACGAATTCAAAGATGATTTTACCTCGGAAGTCGCCAGAGTAAAGACGGGAACCTGGTTATCACTCACAAGGTTCCTTTACTTGGTAGAGAACAAGCACAATGTCAGTTTGACAGATAAAAAGATAAAACGCTTTTATGGTGATAAAAAAATATTAGCAGAGGCTCAAATATTTGAAACTTATATGAGGCATGACAAAGGGCTAACTGAAACATCCATAGTTAGGTTTAAAACGACTGTCCAGCAGTTTTTAGTGTTCACCTTTTCTAAAGAAAACTTTAATACACATAAAATAGAGGCATCAGATATTCTAAGCTTCCTTCAAGAACGAGGTAAACACTTCTGTGATCGCACCCTTCGTACTGATGGGAGTGCTCTTAGGTGCTATCTGAAATTTATTTATGGCAAAGAAAAAATCAAATCAGATTTATCCCATGCTGTACCTCAGTTCTCAGTATGGAGAAATCAAAATGTCATTCATACAATTTCTGAGGATGAGATGAGTCAGTTATTACATAGTTGTGATTTGGACGACCCAATTGGTGTTCGTGATTATGCAATACTTTTATGTTTAATGAGATATGGTCTCAGGCCAATTGAGCTTGTTAACCTAAAGCTCGATGATATCTACTGGGACAAAAAACAAATTCTTGTTTCGGGGAAGGGAAAAACAACTTCTCTACCCTTAGAGGATGATGTTGGAGCCGCATTAAATAGGTATCTTAAGGTTGCTAGGCCTAATTCTGTTGATCAAGAAGTTTTTATTCGGGGGAAAGCACCACATATTCGTTTTACAACTTCTGGCGCAATTTCATCAGTTGTTCGTCATGCTCTAGACCGCTGTAACCTTAGTCCTTCAATTTCAGGAGCCAGGCTACTCAGATACTCAGTTGCATCTAAGATATTAAACAAGGGCGGGACATTACAAGAAGTCTCTCAACTATTGAGGCACACGTCAATTAACACGTCAGTCCTCTATACGCGCCTTGATATGAATAGGCTAAAACAAGTTCCTTTAGAGTGGCCAACAAATTGGGAGAGATATTCATGAAAAGTATTAAAAAAGGAATTGAAGAATATATTCAGCTAAAAAGAGCTTACGGGTTGAGGTTTCATGCAGGGGCTTCGACACTGACTAATTTTGCAAAGTTTTGCACAATAAACAAATATAAGAAAGTGACTGTCGCTATTATGTTTGAGTGGATTCAAACCTACCCAAATGCTTCCAGGGAAAATATTGCAAGAAAATTAATGACTCTAAGAGGTTTTGCGGCCTATTGGACAGCTTTCGACTCCACAACAGAGCTTCCACCCAAAAGAGATGACTCGTTTCCAATCGAACCGAGGAAATCCTCATATCTTCACGCCCAAAGAAATAACAAATATATTGAAAGCTTGTAAAGGGTTGGGAGCAGAACCAGGACAAAGCAATCCAATAAGGCCCAATACATTTTATACAATGTTCGGTCTCATTAGCACAACAGGTCTTCGCAGAAATGAAGCTATAAATCTCAAAAGAAAAGATGTTGATTTTAAAAATGGTACAATCCTGATTGAAATGACAAAATTTAGAAAGTCTAGACTGATTCCACTTCACTCTGATGCCTTAAGGAAAATGAAAACTTACGCTTCTCTAAGAGATCGAGCAATTAGGAACCCAAAGTGTGATAACTTTTTTATAATGAATAGAGGTCAGGCCGTTGATGGCGACTCAATCTACTACGCTTTTGTCAGAGCTTGCAAAGTGGCCAAACTTAGGCCAGATATCGTTGGGGCTGGTTATCCACGAATTCATGATCTGCGCCATACATTTGTTGTAAGAGTAATTTTGGGTTGGTTGATTGCAAATAAAAATGTTCACACGCTCATACCCGTATTATCAACTTATATTGGCCATGCTGAACCCTCTGATACCTATTGGTATCTAACTGGTGTCCCTGAATTGATGAAGTTTGGCCTTCATGAGGAGCAGCGATGAAAAAGTCAATTTTACTAAAAGAAGTTCAATTGTTTTTAACAAGCTATTGTCAACAAGATCGCCATTTAAGTCGGCTCACAGTTCTTTCTTACAGAGACACTCTGAAGCTATTTTTAAACTATTTGCATAAGCAAAAAAAGATCTCTTTGGATAAAGCTGATCTTTCTTTTTTAACATACGGTCAAGTTTCCGAGTTTTTAATTTATTTGGAGCAAAAACGTAATGCATCCACTTCAACAAGAAATCAGAGACTGTGTGCTTTAAATTCATTTTTAAGATATGTTCTTTTTAGGCATCCAGATTATGCTGAATCACTTTCAAGAGCAATGAGTGTCCCCAGAAAGAAAAAAGTCAAAAAACCAAGGCCTTATCTTGAGCCAGATGAAATTAGATCATTATTAAACTCAGTAAATAGGAAAAGCTGGGCTGGGAATCGTGACTATCTCATAATTGATTTTTGTATTCGTACAGGCGTGAGGGTTTCGGAACTGACTGGAATTAAAATAGAGGATGTTCATTTTGGAAAATCGTCTTTTATTTCTATAAATGGAAAAGGGAGGAAAGAACGGTCTATACCCATTGATAAGGATATAATTTTAAATTTAAAGAAGTGGATTGATGGAAATCAAATGAGTTCTAAGAGGTATTTGTTCCCCTCTGTTAGAGGAGGGCGCTTAAGTACTGATTCAGTTCAACATCTTCTCAGAAAATATACAGCTATCTCTGCTAAGGAATCTCCTGCAATGAAAGACAAACGAGTTACGCCACATACTCTTCGTCATACGACCGCTATGACTCTTTTGAACCGTGGTGTTGATATTCAGATTATTGCATTATGGCTTGGCCATGAGCAAATCGATACAACTCAAATCTATCTTTCAGACAGCATGGCATTAAAAAAACAAGCGTTAGAGAAGACCCAGTTTAGTATCAGTTTGCCCATCAAAAAAAATAATAAAACAAATTTAGATTTTCTTGATGAGATATGAACAAATGAGAGTTATTTAATTTTTGTCAACAAGACTCAAGGCCATCGATCTTCTTAATGACAAAGATCTTATGCCCAATACTTGTAACAGACCTCATCACGGAATTTTAAGTAAAGTCGATCTAGAGATAATTGCACAACTAGCTTCTGACTTTGATGTGAATTTAAAGAAAGTGATTATTGATTAAGATAATTTCATGCAAATCATTTATTTACTTTTAGAGGTTCAAACTTCATCAGGTTTAAACTTGTCATGATTACAATAAGTGTTACCCCTACATCTGCAGCTATAGCAAAAACTAAATTACTGTAACCAAAAAAGGCCAGTATAATGAAGATGAGCTTTACGACAATTGCTCCAATAGTATTGAGTTTTATTCGATGTAATGTTTTTTTACTAAGACGAATAAGAAATGGTATAAGTGAAAGCTTGTCATTCATTAGAGCAATGTTTGCTGTTTCTATGGCTGTGTCACTTCCTGCTGCACCCATTGCAATGCCCACAGTGGATTGTGCAAGCGCTGGAGCATCGTTTATTCCATCGCCCACCATTGCCACATTCTCGTATTGTTGCAAGAGTTCTTTTATTTTCTCGGATTTGTTTTCAGGTAACATATTCCCAAATATTTTTTTAATACCGACTTGCCGTGCTACATAGTTTGCAGCCTTCTCGCTGTCACCTGTGAGCATTACTGGCTCAATATTCATTGCCTCTAATTCTTTCAATGCTGCCGCACTGTCTGGCTTTATTTCATCCATTAACGCTATAATTCCAGCTACTCCGTTTCCAAAGCTTACAACTACACTTGTTTTACCCTGTAATGAGAGTTGTTCTACAATTTTTTCGGTTTCGTTATCAGTGTGCTGATACTCCTTAATGAAGTCCAACTTGCCCACATAAATTGTTTCGTCTTCACACACCAAGCATCTTGCTATTGCTCCTTTGCCCATAATGCTCTTGAAAGCTTCGGTTTTATGTGGCTCAAATCCTTCTTTCCTGCTTGCATCCACCATAGCCTGGGCCAATGGGTGTTCGCTGAAAACTTCAGCACCTGCGGTGCAGGCCAATAGCTCTTCACGGCTTATTCCATTTAGCGGAACTACATCACTAACAATTGGGTTTCCGAAAGTGATGGTTCGCGTTTTGTCTAATGCAATAGCTTTAACCTTTGCCAACGCTTCTATATATTTCCCACCTTTTACTAATGCACCTTTCAAAGATGCGTTACCTATTGCAGCGTAGATAGCAACGGGAGTTGATATAACCAATGCACAGGGACAGGCGATTACTAAAAGTGTAATTGCTTGCTGCAACCAATGATTAAAATCTTTCCCTAACACGAAAACAGGAACAATAAAAAGTAAAACAGAAAGAAAAACCATCGCTGGAGTGTAGTATTTTGCAAACTGCTGAATGAATTTTTGCGTTTCACTTTTATTCGCGCTGGCTTCAAAGGTGAGGCGAACAATTTTTGAGAAAGTAGTATCAACCGAGAGTTTAGTGGTTTCTATTTCTATGAAACCATTTTTATTGAGGGTTCCTGCAAAAAGATTATCGCCGGTATATTTATCTTTGGGGATGGGCTCTCCTGTTATGGCGGCTTCGTCAACAGTGGTTTCTCCTGAAGTAATTATACCATCAAGAGGTATCATTTCACCTGGCTTTACCTGAATGATTGTCCCGACTAAAATTTTTTCGATAGGTATAAATTCATTTTGTGTTTTAACAAAAGCTGTTTTTGGTGCTTTGCTCACCAATTCATCTAAGGCTGATTTTGAATTTTCTATTCCAATATCTTCTAAGCGCTCACCTAATACATATAGCACCACTAAAACTGCTGCCTCAGGGAACTCCCTTAAATGAAATGCTCCAACCACCGCTATAACCATCAACGAATTGATGTTGCTAAAGTTTAGGATAAGCAATGCCTTCGTGCCACTCCAAATAACTTTGTATCCTATTGCAAGGATGAATGTTGCAAAAATAAAAGGTGCGTATGGCATAGGTAGTTGAATACCTATGATAGATAATACTTCTAACACTAAAACTATAGCGATAGCAAAAAGAAGAAAGAGGAATTTTTTATCGTCGAATGGTAGTTTCATTTTTCTATATTAAATTAATCCTTGTTGAAGTTCAAGCATTAAAATGTTGTTTAATTTGCGTTTACTTTGTCTCTATTGTTTGTTTTAGCTAAAATGAGGCCCCTCCTCTTGTTAAAATAAAAAAAGGGATGTAAATAATTCTGTGTTTTAATGACGAAATCACTTCTTGTTTGCCAAAGGTGGTGCCATTCAACACATACTCAAAGACTCAATAGAGGCGATACTCAATGCAGAACTTGAGGATCATCTCGGCTACTCTCATCGTGATTCAAAAAATAAAAATAAGTCAAAATCGATAAACTGCACTAACCAACTACTATGATAAGTTTTGTTTTGATGGTGGGGTTTGATAACCTTCATAAAAATGCTCAATAGTGAATGCCTCTATTAATTCTACAAATAGACTTCGACAAATTTCCTTAATTTAACTTTGGGATGATTAAATCGCTTCAATCATGATTAAGACCTTCTCGTTATGTTAAACAATTTTCTAGGAATTAATGATAACGGGATGGAATTGGCAACAATTCATGTAACATTCAGCATAATATTGAGCTCGGGATAATACGGTTTATGCCGAATTCGACATAAACCGAATTCGCAGCCAGATCCTGGAAGAAGCCTCATGAGGTCATCACTACAGCATACTTTGCAGGTGCCAGTGGGCGCTTCCTTGTAGCAGGAATAGCAAAATGGGATGGTTTTTTGATAAGCTATTGTTTCAAGGTTTTGTTCAATATCTTTAATGCACATGGTGTACTCCTAATTTTAAAATTTGTTAAAGGTGAATGACGGAAGCGGCCTTAAGAGGCCACTTCCTTGGAAACTGGTGTGTAATCAACTCCCAAAATATGTTTGAAAAAGTTGACGTGTTTCCTGATTACTGAGCCATCTTTCAAAAAGATGATGATGTAGTCATTTTTGAGAACGATGTTTTTTGCATCAGTAAACTTAAGGTTGCTTGGTGTTTGAATTTGGTTTTTCATAATTTTCTCCTCGTTTGGTTAAATTTTCATTTGCCTCTTAGGGCGAAATAAAACGAGGAGCGCAGTCGAGCGAAAATCAACAAAAAAGTTGGGGGAAACCTTCAGGGGGAACCGACTATTTTGTTGATTTTTTAGCGAGCGAAGCGGACGATATATGTAGCCTAAGATGGTAAGAATGAAAATAGACTGAGCAAACGATGGTCTAGAGAATTATTAACCAATTCAACTTCGATGCAACTGATTACGGACAACAGAAAACTGTTTGCACTTAAAAAGAAACTGTCCTTTTTAAGGGATCGGGAGTTCATGAGACTACTCAGTTGGAATGAGTTTCATCTAGAAGACAAATGCACTCAGTGTGCCGCAAAATATTCGCTAACAATATTTCTCAAAGAATGAGTGACATCTTTTGCACGTCCGGTAAGGTCAATTGTACAAAATCTAATCCAATGCCCTTGGATTTGAACCTTTTCATCTAAAGAGCGTCCAATTGAGGGATGGAGCAGAATGCCAATACTTGATAAAGATTTTTTTGACTCCGCTTTTTCTTGAGATCTTAAGTATGAATACAACTGATAAATATAGCCACTCCTCAAAGATTCATCCCGATGCCACCCCTTGGTAAGGATGGAGTTAAACTTGGTGTCAATGACGACATGAAGTGATTCATTTTCGATTTCAATATCGGTTTTCATGGTGGGAAGTATGGAATCAACACCAACACTTTTTTCATCAATTTGCCAATTTAGCTTTTTACCAGCTCTAACCTCGATTCCATTGCCATGAAAGGAATGTCTATAAAATCCGGCAACACCTTTCTCAAATACTGATCTCAAAAAGACTTCATTGCGACTGGGAGCTTGCAGAAAATAATTCCCAGCCATTTCAGAAGGAAGAGCAAGATCAAATGCCAATTTTGCTAAAAAGACAATCTGCCGGTCCTCTGAATCATGCCTGCCATAAACTTCTCTATTAACATTAAAATCCCGTGGTTTAGGCCCTTCAACACCTTGCATACGCATTACCCGTGAATAAGTTAAGCATTCCTTACGAGTATTGTTGTCTGTTACTAGCTTGCTAAACTTTTCTAGGGCTGATCGAATAAAGCAATTTCTAGGGGTATCAACAGTTATCTCAGTAAATGAGCAAGCAACCTTTCCTTTGCTTAACAAATTTTTTGATTTAGTTTCAAGAACATCAATTTTCCCACGAAGTCGCGATAGACTGTCACTTTTCTTTATGTATCCAAGCGTTAGATTTCGCCGCAGCTTTTTCTTAACTTCACGACAAAGCATTTTTGCAATTAAATCAGGAATGTCGTCAGGAATTTCATCAACTGATGAAAACCTTTTTCCAAATGATCTATAATAATCAGATGCATACAACATAAGCAGCCATATATTGGCGATCGGAATTTTACCGACCTTCATACTGTTGATGTTTTCCTTATGCTCGATCATTTATTCATAAACCTCGTAACAATTCATCCCTCAACTCAATAGCTTTTGCTGGGGAATCGAAAAAGTATTCCTGTAGTAAAGGATATATTTCTGTCGTAACGACTTCTTTAAACCAGCCTTCGGGATCACTGATTTCATGTCCCAACACAGGGGTTACATAACTATGCCCCACCTGAAACTGCTCTCCTAACAATGGTTCATTAGAAATAGATTGATTTAACCCGTTAATCCGACTTTCGATATTGCTCAAAAACTCAGATGAAAATCTAAAATTATCTTTCAACCAGTTTTTCCAAGGCTCACCGAGCTGCGGAGTTAAATCAATAAATGAAAACCTTCTTCTAAGTGCAAGGTCAACAAGTGCTAATGAGCGATCTGCAATATTCATTGTTCCTATTACATAGAAATTTTCTGGAATATAAACTTTTTTATTTTTTTCGTTACCATAGGTTAGTTCCAGGGCTTCATTGGGTGTGCGCTTATCAGCTTCTAACAAAGTCAGAATTTCACCAAAAATTTGAGAAGGCTTTCCTCTATTTATTTCTTCAATGACGATAACGAAGTTGGAGTCAGGATTGTTTTGTGCAAAATAAACCATTTCCAGAAAAGGCCCATCAACCAATTCCAGTGTACTATTCCCCGATGGCCGCCATCCTCTAATAAAGTCTTCGTATGATAAATTTGCATGGAATTGAACAGCTTTGACTTTTTGCTCATTACGCTCACCAACTAAGGCAAACGCAAGCCGTTTTCCTAACCATTTTACTATAGACCAGAAGATACCAAATTCAATATTTCGTCTTAAATCATTAAAACTAAAAGGATAATGGTTTCAGGCAGTTAAGGTTTCAACTCATCTCTTTTATTTCGTGAGATTTCTCGAAATTTCTTTAAATGGCTACTTTTGGCTACCTCGGTGGCCACCAGAATAGCACCCCACTTTTTCAAAAATATTCGTAGCACTTTTTCTTAGTCAACCTGTTGAATTTTTTAAATTTAAACCGTCATTACTGCACTGGCAGAAATTGCTATTTCAGAACCAGCATAGTGATGGCACTGCGGAGGTCGCAAGTTTTAACCACAGGAGGAAAATGTGCAAAACGAAAACAAAATTGAGGGCCTAGCTCTTAAGAAACTAAGAGAGATTAAGGGTGTAAATCGAAAAGAAGCTGGCGTTCTTTTAGGAGTTAGCTTCAAGACAATTGAAAAGTTTGAAAATGGAAGAACCACTCTTACCAGATCAAAAATTGACGAAATTTTATCGGGATATGGCTTTTCTTATGATGATTTTGACAACTGCTGTAAGGGAAAAAGTGACAAAGTTAAAGCTAAGTTTGTCGCAATTCCAAAGGCCATTGAGAACAATACACTTAGGCGAAGTTACAAGAAAGTTATCACTAAAGAAGCCCAGGTTTTAAAGGTAATTAGAAAACTGAAAGGTTTTACTCAGTACAAGGCAAGCTTTCTTTGTGGCTATCACAAAACTGCCATTGGTCACATCGAAAATGGCAGAGTTGAAATCCCTAAAAGTAGGATTCAGCACATTTTAGAGTCCTACGGTAGCTCAATGGAAGAGTTCAATCATCACATGAACTCTGATGTCTTGGTAACAGAAATTCAAGACGATTGTATCAGTATTATCAAAAGTCTTGGCGAAGAAAAGCTCAAAGCTGTTTACCCACTACTATCAACATTTAAAAACTAATTTATTAAGGAGTAACAATTATGAAAACAAATACAGGTAACCCAAAAAAGAAAAATGACGAATATTCTTCAATTAGAGTGAAAGGATCTACAAAGTCCAATGTGAACAAATTTTTAGAAAAAATAAATAAAGCTGAAGACTGTGGAAAGATAACTTTTGATTCTCTTGTGAGTTATTTTTTAGAAAATACGTCACAAGAAGATATTGAGGTGCTACAAAAAGGTGCCATTACTTGGGCACATGAAGATAAAAGGCTTAAACGACTTTGGGAGAAGAAAAAAGGTAAAGTCACAGAAACCAAGTGGAAAGAAATGCTTTACTTAGGGCATCTTCGAGAGTTTATTAGCAAACATTCAAGACTTGAAACAACTTATACGAGTTAGCAGTCTGATCTGACATTATAATGATAAAAGTTCCAAAGTTATGCAACAAGGATCACACAAAGAATTGGTATTCCATTTACTGTTTTTTATTAGATGATTGATCGTTAAGTTATGACTTGAGATCAAGTTCTCAAAGAGGATCGTCAACAATAATTGAGTAATAGTTTAAGATATTATTGATTCTGTGATCTTTTTGTTGTAGATTGGTTGTCATGAAGTTACTTTTTCACTGTTTTTTGATTTTAAATATATGCTTTCAATCTAGCCCCCTCAATCTAGCCCCCTATATACTCCGGACAAATTGATATGTTAGAATA
>CEQY01195376.1_pt1 | contig 53416 bp, 43 predicted proteins | sample 361391 | NCBI WGS metagenome assembly CEQY01 (sample SAMEA2621075, study PRJEB7988) | marine metagenome | isolation source: saline water (ENVO:00002010), including | reverse complement strand
TGAAATGAATACTGAAAAGGATTTCAAGGATTTAAACAATCTCATCCACAATTAAAGGGGCCAGTTAAAATAATATTAAAACTGGTCCAATTAATTGCTGATGGCAAAGCATAAAAATAACATATCACAAGCTTTTTTTAAATTGTCCGAACCGTGAATTAGCTTACAGCTTTTAGCAAAGAGATCTTAAGGGCCTAGCTTTGATGCATCCGAAATTAAGGGGGCCAATTTTTATAGTATTTAAATTTTGAAACTACGCATTTTTTTAGAGACTTTTTCGTGGCAAGGACAATCAATGCAGTGATCGTTGACCATTCCACAAGCCTGCATATGGGCATAAACAGTAGTGGGGCCTAAAAACTTAAAACCTCTTTTTTTCAAGTCTTTTGCCAGGGCCTCTGACTCTTTTGTGATTGCAGGAATTTCCTTAGCATCTTTCCATTGATTGATGATTGGCTGACCACCAACAAACTGCCACTGGTATTTAGCGAAACTGCCAAATTCTTTTTGAATTTCAATAAAGCATTGGGCGTTATTCTTTGCCGCTCGAATTTTCTTTTCGTTGCGAATGATACCTGGATTATCCATCAAACTAGCAATTTTCTTTTCAGTCCATTTGGCTACTTTCTGAATGTCAAAGTTCTGGTAGGCTTTACGGTAGTTTTCACGTTTATTTAAAATGGTCGACCAGCTAAGGCCAGCCTGTGCACTTTCTAGCATTAAAAACTCAAAAAGTTTTTGATCATCCTTTAGAGGGATTCCCCATTCTTTATCGTGGTACTTTTCCATTAGCTCTGAGCTCAACGACCATTTGCATTTATTCATTCTTTAATCCACTGTGAAAGGACTTTCTTCTTTGTCTAAATTTACCTTTCTGGCTGGAAAGGTTTTGAAACTTGTGAACTCCAATAGTTCAAGGTAGATATCTTGATTCTCTTTTTCGGATAGCTCTAACAAGCTTTGCATCACTTGTTTTTTGATGGCGTAAGCTGCAGTGGATTCATCCATATGTTCTTCTTGATTTTTATTTTTGTAACTTGCTTTAAACTCTTTGGCAAATTCAATCAAAGCAGGGGCTTTCAAAGCTTCATCAATGGCTTTGGCATAAAGTCTTAAGTATTGTCCTAGGTGAACTTTTCCTTGATCAAAAAGACTTGGACCAGAGTAGTCTTCCGTCAAGCGGTAATGAGAAATTGCAAAATTCCAATCAACCTTAAAGGTATCCTGAAAATGGGAGATGAAACGACTGTAAATTTCTTTTGCTGAGCCTAAATGGGAAATATAAATTCGGGCAGCTCTCTCAATGTCTACATCATTCGGTCCATTGTATCTTTTGTGTACTTGAAGCATCTTTCTGTAAACGATTTGTTTCCAGCTTTGATCTAGCTTGCTAGGGACTTCAAATAGATTAAGATTGTTGTTAACCGCGCTAGCAAAAATCGCAAAAGAAGTGCCCACTCGTGTTTGCGGGAAAATCAAATTTGCCCTTAAATAATCCAATTGAACTCGCTCTGCTGGAGTTTTGGCCATCATAGAAGCGACAGGGCAGGGCATTGCTGACAGTAAACAAGGGGCCAGGGCAAGAAGTAAAACTTTTACGAAAAACGACATATTTTATTTTAACATAATGATTGTTTGATATCTTCAATGGATTGAAATTATGTAAATTTTCTGATGAAAATACAAGAATTGTCAGTTCAGAAGACATTTACAAGGCTTAGAGTCGAAATATTAATTAACTAGTTTTTCCAATTACTAATAGTATGGAATTGTGCTTCGGCATAAACTGCTCATTGAGGTGAATCCGCTGACATTATTCAAGGAAGACGGATTAGAAACATTTTTGCAAAGTTGGGGAATGATTATTGAATTATAACTCTAGGTCTATAAATTCAATAATATCTGAGTAGCTAGGGTCTTTATTTTCTTTTAATTTTTGAAGCGCCTTTTCTTTCAATACGCTTATAATTTTTTTAGCAAATTTAATTCGCTCATCAATCTTTGCAGAAGCTGTCCTTTTTCCTGAGATCTCATTTTTAAATTTTAACGCGTGGGCTGATAGTTCTTTGTCTGAGAGCGCCATCTTTATAATTTCTGCGAATTTAAGGTTGTATTCATGAATCTGTTTTAATGCTTCTGAGCGATCAATTTGTCCCTTGTCGAAAGACTCAGCATCGAAGATTTCCAGCTCAATCTTTTCTCTAGGGATTCCAAGATTATAAGCTATGGTTTGAATAAAAGTCATGTAAGTACCCTGGATTCGGCCTAAATGCTCTGTAAAAATGCTTTCAGCATCTTCTGCCGAAACTTCTTTAATAACTCGATACTTTTTATGCATGCGAAGCATTTTTTGATAAACATTTTGTTTCCAGCTAGGAGTAAGTTCAGGAATAATTTTTAAAGGGTTTAATGAATTAGAAATTGCTGATTCTAAGATGGCAAGACCGGTTCCCGTGTCCACTTGTGGAAAACTTAGATTTGCTCTCAAATAGGCTAGCTGCACTCTCTCCACCGGGGTTTTTGCCACAAAGCTAGCAACAGGACATGGCATTGCCTGAAGCATAGAGGTTATCATGGTAAAGCAAATAAGCTTGATGAAAAAAGACATAAGCTTAATATAGCATAAAAATAATTTAAATTGTTTGTGTATAGATACTTCTGTAAAAAAGTATTTGTAAGAGCAAATTTTGTCATCTATTTACAGCTTTCACTCCGGAGGCTTACCTACATGTTTTTCAGTGCACAAGCATCATAGTGGTAGCGACGATATTTAATCTGTTCACGGTACTCACTGGGAAGTTTGTCTCGCATATCCGCAGCTGCTTCTTTGATATAAAGATTCAAGTCGTTTAGAGATTGAAGGCTATAAAAAACTCGGATTTGAAAGCGGTTGGGACCAGCGCTGCCAAGGTGAATTAAATTCGCTGAAGTAAAATATTTTAGACCAAGCATTTCACTAATGTGTTCATTCAGCCAGCGTTGAAAACCAGCTTGAATACTTTCAGGTCCTTCCATGGTTACTTCGTAAATGTATGATGTCATTGAGCTTCCTTGTTGGGCTAATGATACTTTATTTGTTTACAAGCTGCAAAGCTCTCTTTTTTGCAAAAAGTAGACTTTAACGCACTCTGTAATTGTTCAATAAGAGGCATAAAAAGGGGCGATTATTGACATTTGCTCAGCAATCTTCGATTCTTCACCAGCATTGTATCTATAAAATTAGGGGGAGCAGATCAGATGGCAAATACTGAAAAAATAAGCGGCTCCAAGGCCAAGAAATCGACAAAAAAATCTCAGCCTACGGACAAAGATTTAGCAAAGCTACCTAAAGAGCTTCATATCAAAATGCATGATTTTATGGTGAAGTCTCGCGTATTAGAAGAAAGAATGATCAGAATCTATAAAATGGGAGATGCCTATTTTTGGATTGGTGGACCGGGTGAGGAAGCCTTTGGTGTACCTCTAGGATTATTGGTTAATAAAGGTCAAGGTCATGACTTTGATTATACTCATCTTCATTATCGTTGTTCACCAACACTCATTGCCATGGGCATGCCTATGGAAGATGCCATTCGATTAATTATGAACAAAGCTACCGATCAAAACACCGGTGGACGAAACTTCTCAAATCACTACTGTTATCCTGAGTGGAATGTGGCTCCAGTAACTTCTCCCATCGAAGTTCAATATGGTATTGCCATCGGTACTGCTTGGGCACAAAAGCGAAGTAAAGCGAAAGGGATTTCCATTGTTTCAGGTGGTGACGCAGGAACGGCAGAAGGGGATTTTGCTTCTTGTTTGATTTGGGCATCACGTAAGGGCAATGAATTACCTCTTTTAATTACCGTGCAAAACAATCGCTGGGGGATTTCAACAAGCTACGACGAATCTCATGGTGAGGAAAAAATTTGTGATCGTGGAAAGGCCTTCGGGATTCGCACAGCACACATTAATGGAAATGATCCAGTAGAAGCTTACTTGCGATTAAAAGAAGAAACGGATTACATTCGTAAAAATAAAAAGCCAGTTTTATTAGAAGCAGATGTTTCAAGGCTATATGGTCACTCAAGTGCAAGTGGCGCTAACTTTGTTACCAATGAACAAGATTGCTTAAAGCTTTATGAGGAGCGCTTGTTTAAAGCGGGAATTATCAAAGAGGCAGATGCGAAAGCACTTTATAAAGCCTACGACAAAGAGTCTTTAAGAATTCAAGAGATGGTAAGAGAAGAGGCTGATCCTACGGCAGAAAGCATCTGGGATCATGTTTATGTTAATAATGAAAACGCGGATTGGAGGAAGTTCTAATGGCAAGTATGGCACAAGCGATCCGTATGGCGCTTCATTATGCAGAGAAAAATTTAGATCTTAAAGATATCTTCGGTCAAGACGTAGGAATGCCATTGGGTGGAGTTTTCACTGCCACTCAAGGTCTAGAAACCACATGGAATACTCCATTGGATGAAAGAGGAATTATCAGCGCAGCCATGGGGATCGCCATGACAGGTGATCGTTGTGTTGCAGAGATTCAATTTGGCGACTACATATTTAACACAATGGATTTACTAAAAATTGCCGGAAATACATTATGGTGTACCAATGGCAAATTAAACTTACCCATGGTTGTTATGACTCCAGTAGGGGCCGGAATTCGCGGTTCAGTTTATCACTCTCACTCTTTTGATGCTTGGGCTTCTCGATTGCCTGGTTGGAAAATTGTAATGCCTTCCACGCCAATTGATGCCTATGCGATGTTGATTGCCGCTATCGAAGATCCGAATCCTGTAATGTTCTTGCCGCCAAAAGCTTTAATGCGTGTTCGTGGTGATGAGTTAATTCCAGGGGAGCCAAATTCTGAAAAGGAATTGAAGCAAATGATCGATGCGCCTCTGGGTGATCGTACTAAGTGGAGTGCCAAATGGCCAAAACTTGATAAAGTTGACTTTGAGTTTGGCAAAGCGAAGATTGTAAAAGAAGGTTCTGATATCACCTTGGTTACTTATGGTCGTCACGTGTTGATTGCTAAGCAAGTTGCTGAGAAATTGGCCAATGAGGGGATTTCCGTTGAACTTATCGATCTACGTTGTATTTATCCATACGATTGGCAAACGATGAAGTCTTCCATTCAAAAAACGAAAAAGGTTTTGTTTTTAAATGAAGACACAGAGGTTACCAATTTTGCAGAGCATTTAGTGTTTCGTGTAAACCAAGAGTTGTTTTACGATATCTACGCTCGTCCGCGAGTTTTGGCGGGTAAAAACCTTCCAGGCATTGGCTTGCATGCCAACCTAGAAGAAAATTCAGTGCCGCAAGCACGTGACCTTGAAAAAGAGCTTCGCGAGCTTCATGCTGAAAAACCTTAATAATGATCTAGGCTCTAAAAATACTTGGAGCCTTTCGTTTTAGAAATGATTTAGAATATTTTATTGAACTTGTATTTAACAAATTAACTTTGATAAAAAGATTGGAAAAATTATGAATCTACAAGAAGTTGGAAAGACTGTGGGTAAAGACAAAAAGAATAAAAAGCCTAAAAAGAAAGTAATGCCGATGGAGGAGTTTGATAAGTATTATTACTACCACCGTTCGGTTCAATCCACAGAAAACGATGTACAGTTTTTTGATAAGGTTTATAAAGAGCTAAAAGGTAAAGAAGCACAAAGTTTCCGTGAGGATTTTTGTGGAACTCATTCTTTAAGTTGTGAGTGGGTAAAGCTGGGAGCGAAAAGAACTGCTGTAGGAATTGATTTAGATCAAGAGCCAATCGACTACGGTCAAAAAACTTATTTCTCTGAATTAAATGCAGAACAAAAAAAGAGAGTAGAGATTATTAACGCTAATGTTTTGGACGAAGGAATTTCATCCACTGACATCGTTTCTGCCTCCAATTTTTCTTATTTTATTTTTAAAGAAAGAGAACTTTTAAAATCTTATTTCGCTAATGCCTATAAAAACTGTAAAGAAGACGGTATTTTTATCGTTGATTGTTTTGGTGGTCCAAAGTGCCAAGAAGAAAATGAAGAAGAAACTGAGCATGATGACTTTTCTTATTTCTGGGATCAAGATAGTTACGACCCAGTGACCAACTATGCATTGTTTCACATTCATTTCAAAATCAATGGATATAAGAAAATCAAAAAAGCATTTACTTATGACTGGAGAATGTGGTCTATTCCTGAAATTCGTGAAATCATGAAAGAAGCTGGTTTCTCAAAAACACATGTTTATTGGGAGCAAAGTGATGAAGATGGTGATGGTAACGGAGTCTTTGATCGCGTCGAAGTAGGTGAAGAGTGCGAAGCTTGGATCGCCTATATTGTCGGAGAACGATAAGATATAAAAAGCAAAAGAGTCTCTCTTTTGCTTTTTTTTTAATTTTACAGTTTTCGAATTATTTAATTAAGATCTCTTTTTTCAAAAAAGTTTTGTCAGCGGAATCCGAGGAAAAATATCCAGGGAACCAATTTTTATCGATATAGTAACGATAAATTCTGTCTCCAGCCTTAAGCCCATATTTCGAAAGCTCTTCGGCCCAAGAAAGGTGATTGTGTCTGATGTCTTCTCTTTCTATAATGCTTTCTGAGAGGCTAGTATCAAGGGCTTGATAGTTATTGATGTCTTTACAGTAGGATTCGTCATTAAGACTTTCATCTTTTAACAAGATGATTTCACACACATAAATTTGCTCACTAAAATTTTCCGTAAAATTGATTAATACAGCATTGCTTTCGAACTCTTTAGAGCTACCAGCTACATCTCTTTCGTCGCGAAAGATGATATCAAACTCTGGCGCTGTAACTTTAAAGGAGTATGGGCCATAAGAATCTCTAGAGCTAAGTTCATAGAAGAAAATGACTTTTTCTTCCCCCAGTTGAATGTCGTATTTTCCCTGCCAGGAAGGAAAATCCACCACATAAGGCTGTTCTTCTACGTAAGTAGTTTCTAGCCTTTGTTCAAAATTCCATGGGATTGAGTGAATGGTTTTACTCTCTCTTAAGCTGTAAAAGTTTTTTAACTGAACTTCTCCATTGTTCTTTAGGCAATGATTATTTATGTCATCACTGAGATCATAAATGCATACTTTACTGTGTTCAGTGAGGTGAGCGATATTGATGTATAATTCTTGATTGGCACTGATGTTTTGAACCACGGAATTACTTAAAAAATCAATTTCAGTGGTTTCAATGATTTTTGGAAACTCCTTTGAGTTGCTAAAAATCAAACGGGCTTTCATTGTAGTTTCCCAGTCAATCTTCAATGGTTCCGGAGCTGCTAAGGCATAGCAATCTGTCGATGGGCAAATTTCCTGGCTCGCATTGTGGTAGTCACAGTTTTGATACATCAGCATCAAAAAACTACATACGACAAAAATGGAGGCTTTAACTCGTCTTTCACTCATCAATCAAGGATTCGGCAAAGTTTTGTATAGGCTTTAGTCGAATCATTAATTGTACAAAATTACATTTAAGCTAGTGATTGTAGGGCTTTGAGGGCTTTTGTTTTTATACAAAATGTCAAAGTTTTGAACGCTTAAATGCAAGCTATTTCAAAAGGTATTGTTGTAAAATGAGACTAAATTGCTGTGGAGTTTAGCTCCAAGGTCTGTTTTTTTGCAAACTCAATGAATCACATACCTGTGTTTCTCGAGCTCCTGTTTTGTAGTTATCATTGATATACACCAATTTAAAAGGCCCATTATCGTTCATGAAAAGTTCAAAGGCGCTTGCCCCACTGCTGTGAGGGAACACAGCACTAAGCACTTTTCTTTTCGGGCGCACACTTGCGCTGTTTGAATTCACAATAGGAAGGTGTCGAAACTCAGTGTTTGGATAGTTTTTTAAATCAATGATTACTCGTTCATTAAGAGGGTGGTGAAGTTCGTTTTCGAATCTTACGGACTTTATTTCAAAGGAACACTCTTCAGAGTTTTGCGTAAGCCCTTTGTAAACGCCTAACTCAAAGTGAGCAGAGGCACTAACACATAAACCAATGATTGCCATTAATGAGTAGATAAAGTTCATAATTTCCCCTTGATACTTAGACTCTAGCTAGAAAAAATATTTTGATCAAAAAATAAATGAAAGTAATTAGGAAAAAAATAAAGAACTGGCCTCAAAAGCAAAATTTTGCCTGAGGAGCTAAAAAAACCATAAAAAAGTGTTTTGGAACAGCCTATTTTTGAAGCTTTGCACAATATATTACTGTTGCGATTTGGCCCAATCCAGATAAGCGCTAAGTGTGTTGTGCAATTGAATTTGTGTTACACAAGGAGTGTGGTAGCTGTGATGCTCTTCTAGGTAAGATTTTAATTCATCAAATTTATGAGGAATGTGTTTTAGAAGGAGTAAACTTTCAGCCTCATTAACAACTTTCCCATCAGAGTGATAGAAGCTGGTCATTTGTGGAAGGACATTTGCGCAGATGGCTAAGCGTTTTTCAACGCAGGATTGAGCCAAAATGTGAGCTTCTTCTTCGTTACTACAAGGTACATAGGCTAAGGCTAAATCCATATTAATCCTCTTGTTCTTTAGCGCGTTTGATAATGAATTTTCCTGAATCCATATCGTGTTCTAGGTGAAAATCATTGGATTTGTCATAGTCTAACTCGTCTATAATTTCTTCGCCTAATAGAGCTTCGATACAATCTTCCAGCGTAATAATTCCGGTGGTAGCGCCATAATCATTAACCACAATAAAAAGGTGTTCTTTATGCTTGATAAACTGTTGCATAGCTGAGGCAACGGATAAATTTTTGGAAACAACTCGAACAGGGTTAACGAGTTTCTCTAAAGTTTGGTCCGTCTTTTCACTAAGTTTATTTTTCATGATTTGGTAACGAAGGACCATTCCCGTGATGTCGTTTAAATTCTCTCCATAGACAGGGTAGCGAGAGTGTCTTAGGACCGGGTAATCATCAAGTATTTCTTGAATCACCTTGTTTTGACGAAACAAAGAGACTTCACTTAAGGGAGTCATAACATCTTGAACATTTAGTTCATTTAAATTTAAAAGGTTGCGTATGATTAGACTTTCATTTTCTTGAATTGCGCCTTCGGATTCACCAATCTCGGTAGTGGCAATCATCTCATCACGAGTAAATTTTTGATCATCTTCATCAGCAGCAGCATTAATGATTTTTGTGATACGTGCTGAGATAATCACAAATGGATAAGTGATAAAAATCATTACAGGTAAAATATAAGCAGCTAACTTTGCAATCGGTTTTGCATATAAAGCACCAATGGTTTTTGGGATAATTTCAGAAAAGATCAAGATACCTAGGGTTAGTAATCCTGAAGCTAAGGCAACATACTCATTACCAAAAACTTCTAGCACCTGAGCACCAACTCCGGCGGCACCAACGGTATTTGCAATCGTGTTTAAACTTAATATAGCAGCAAGGGGCTGATTAAGATTTTCTTTCAATACTTGAAGACGGGGACCTAACTTATGGCCCTGATTTACGAGGCTACTAACATAGGTTTGTGGAATACTCAAAAGGCAAGCTTCGAGAAGGCTACAAATAAAAGAAACTAAAATTGCTAAAGTAACGTAAAATACTAATCCAAACATGATGATGATATTCTAAGGGGCTTTGAGTCTCGAAACAATGAAAAAGTCCTGTATGGAAGAATCTATTAAATGGGTACTTTTTTAGTAAGATATGTTTTTCCTCAGAGTACATTTTTCCATTTTTTATTTCAGCTTTACTTAGCTATAAAAATAAAGCTTTCCTAGCGCCATCGAGACAAAAAAAGCCCCTTTCACATAGGGAACCAGTTGCAATGACAATAATGTTGTTGAACTTCAATTTTTATCTATGTTGTGGAAATACACTTCTCACGTTGACAATTAAAACTAAGGCTCTAAATAGTCAAAGAATTACATAAAGGAGTTTTATCCGTAGTTATGAAATCAACCCCTTTTTCAATATAGCTTTTAATATCTGATTCACGGTTCTTTGTGTAAACACCAACCAATTTTCCGGCAGCCTGGTATTTTTCAATATATTTGCCATTGATTCGACTTGCGTCGATGCCATCAAGTCTGTTGAGCTGTTCGCGATTGCCATTGTATTTTAATAATAAAATTTTTGTTTTTGCTAGAAAAGTATTGAGTTGTGAGTCGCGATAAATTTTTTCCAAGACCTCTCGATCAAAGGATATGAAGTAAATTTGCTCAGGGCGATTGTTAAAAAACTCGTAAATATCTAAATAATCTTGCTCGGTAATCTTGTTATCTTTAATTTCTAAAAACAATTTTGTGTTGCCGTATGAAAGCCTTTCTAATGCCTCTTTAAGGCTCGGGATTTTTTCGCGATTTGAAAGGTAACAGTTTTCTCTAATCTCATCAAAAGTAAGTTTAGAAATTTTGCTTCTCATGGGGCAGAACTTTCCAAGAACAAAGCGCTTAATTCGACGATCGTGATATACGATGGTTTTTCCGTCTTTGGTGTGATGAATATCAATTTCTAAGCCCCATGAATTTCTATCTACATTTTGGGAAATGGCTTCTAATGAATTTTCTAAACCGCCATAGCCTAATGCTCTATGGGCAACACAATTTGTGGCTGCCTGGAGTTTCCAGGTGAATAGGAATAGAAATAAGAATGTGCATTTGATAGTTTTCAAAGAAGCCCCCCCCGGGATTTTTTTAAAGTCTATTTTTTTGATAGTTAAAAGGATTAGCATTGTTTTGGTTAAAAACAGTAAGCATTTTTTGAAAGAGAGTAGATATTGTTCTGCGTAATTGATCAATGCATAGGCTAATTACAAAATATTAGACATTATTGGTGGTATTTAATTTTTTTGGTAAAAAAGAAGGAGATTTCCATTTCCTATCGCTTTGATGGAAGGGGTGATCGTTTTTAAAAGCATAAGAGAATTTTTAAAATACGTTCAGTATTATTGCTCCATAGTGAACAGCATGAACTGCCCCCTTTAATTGCGGATAGAATTCAATAACAACTGGAAAACTTTTTTTAATGGAATTTGTCCGAATGTTGCTTTTGCTTGCCATGAAGATTGTAAAGAAATTCAGAGTTTTAAAATGCTTTTATCCGCAATTAAAGGGGCCATTATGAAACAAAAAAACAAATCCATTATTGTTACAGGCAAAAACTTAGGCTTTTTAGGGGAATAGTAAAAAAATAGAAAAATGCAAGAAAGGGGCTAGTGCCCCTTTTTACCTAGTACTTTACGCTGCAGCCGTAAGCTTTGGTTTTTGCTGGATCGATTGCCTTTCCAGCCATTGCATTGTCAATGGCCATAGCAATGTAGTTCTTCGCACTCTTAATGCTATCTGGTCGATAAGAGGAATCACTGTCAATAGCTCCTTGATACAACACTTTTCCCTCAGGACTAATTAAGAACATATGCGGAGTAGTTTTTGCTCCGTATTTTTTACCAACTTCTCCCGTTGGATCGAGTAGAGTTGCAAGAGAGGCTTGGCCTCTTTCTTTTTTAGTAGCACTTGCTCCTGCGGCATCACGATAGCCTTGCTTTCCCTCGGCGGAAGAAATTACTGAATACCACCTTACATCTTTAGCGATGTATTTTTTCTGAAGGGCTTGCATGTTTCCTGAGCCATAGTGTTTTTCAACATAAGGACATTCGTTATTGAACCATTCTAAAACGACGTACTTTTTGTCTTTTAATATTTCTGAAAGTTGATAAGTCTTACCGTCGTTTCCTTTTAGTTTAAAATCCGGTGCTTGTTGGCCATTTTCAACAGCGGCCACCGCGTTTAAACTAAGGCTGAAAAGTGCAATCGTGATTAGTTTTTTAATCATTGGTTTCTCCTTGTGTTTTATTTTCTAAATTTTTTATTTTTTCAATTAATAAAGAGCTGGTTAGTAGCTCTGGTAAAATACTTACTTGTTTTGAGCCTTTCGGGTAGTAAAGGTATAGAGGGATTCCGGCTCTACCGTACTCTGCTATTTTCATTCCAGTTGCTGAGTCCCTTTTGGTCCAATCCACTTTGTAGGTTTTAATCTTTTGATCTTTAAAAAACTTTTGTATTTCTTGGTCTTGAAAAACCAATTTTTCATTCACTTTACAAGTCACACACCAATCTGCCGTAAAATTAACAAAACGTGCCGTACTAGTATCTGATAGCTTATCCCAGCTCTCTACTTTAAAACTTTGCCAATAACTGGCGTCTTGAACATTTGACCCTGAGCTTAGTTGGCTAGCTAACCATACTAACCAAATGCTGGTTGCAAGCAATAAGAGCCCCATGCTTTTCTTAAAGAGAATCATCCAATTCCCTGGTCGTGGTAATAGTTTGGCCGCTTTAGGAAACAAACCAAAAACCAGAAAAGGAAAGGCCATTCCAATCCCTAAACCACTGAAGATAAAAAGAATGGCTTGGCTAGATTGAGATAAGGCAAAGCCGATAGCAGCTCCCATGAAAGGCGCTGTACATGGAGATGCTACGACAACTGCAAGAAGCCCCGTGAGAAAGGATTTAACTCTTTCGTCTTTCGTAGCAATATTTTTAGAGGCAAAGCCCGGTATTTTATCGATGCTCCAAAGATCGAAGAAGTTTAATCCCAATACAAAAAAGAGCAGGGCTAAGAAGCTCACAAAGCCTATATCCTGAAGTTGAAAACCCCAGCCGACAAATTGCCCAGACGCTCTTAAGCTAACGAGAACGAAAGCTAAAGCTACAAACGAAAATACGACTCCGAAGGAATAGGCGAATTGGTTTTGACGAATATTTTTTTCACTGGCTTCAATGGCCTTTACGATAGAAAAAGCTTTTAAGGAAACGATAGGGAACACACAGGGCATTAGGTTTAAAATTAACCCACCTAAAAAAGCCATTAAGAAAAATGGCAATATGCTAGGGCTAATGTGTAAGAAAGCGACCTTGCTTGCTAGTATTTGCCCATTTGACTTGTAGGTAATGACTGCTTCTCTAGCTTTTTTGTCTTTAAAATGATCAGTGCTCAAAAACTTGTACTCTTTCGGTGACACACGAATCATTTTAACAGAATCAAGAGACTCAACTTGCTCGGGGTACCAAAAAACATTTAAAAGTTCGAACTGGTTTTTGTTTTTGATTTCCCAGTGTGTTGTTTTCAGAGAAGGACTGTAGCTTGCTGTAAAATCTGCCTCTTGAGGAATTCGTTTCTCAAAGTTCTCTATGTGACTACGAGCTTGGCTATTGATCATCTCTTCTGAAAATTCATCAGCACTTACTTCAATAGAACCCGGTATGCAGATGTCTTTGCAAATTAAGAGGTCGGCCCTAATTTTTTCAAAGCTGTCGAGCAAATCAAAAAAGTAGACGGCCTGTTCCTCGTAGCCATAAGTCATAATTGGATCGACAAAAATTTCCTCAGGATAAGGGTACTGTATTTCGACTTTTTCTTCCGCATTTTGGGTGTAGTGGTAGATTTCTGGCGCGGCACCAGAATCTCCAGGGTTTCTCCAATAGCTATGCCATTTTTTTTCAAGCGCTAGTTCAAGGGCATACTGATTACTCTCTTTATCAATAGCAATTATCCTTGCTTGGCCGTGGGGGAGTTCCTTCCAGGGACTTGCTTGCCAATTGGCTGAGGCAGCTTGAGATGAAAATACAAAAAGCATTAAAAAAAGGTATGTCAGGCGCATATAATCTCCGATGCTTTCTATTAGAAAAGAAGCTTGCTATACCCGCAAGTTTTTTAAAAAAACAAATAGAAAAAACTATTAAATGAAAGGTAGATAAGACTAAGAAATGTCTTATTGGATTGTTTTGTAACAAATTGTTTCAAAAGGATTAGAATCTCCATAAAGACTGAAAATTAGCCTATTGCAATTGGTCCAAAAAGAGCCTTTGCAGCAGCCTTTAAACCCTAGCAATTTAGTGTTTTGCTGCCAATTTACGCCATCTCCTTGTCATTATTTCCAAGCCCCTGAGCTGAAATGGCTATTTCTGTCTAAGGCTTTGCTTTTATAGTAAAATTGCACTGTGAATCTGTTAATTAAACTACTAATTTTATTCTCTTTTTCCATGGCGCAAGTCTATGCCCAAGTAGTAGTGGGACCGGTCGATGATCATGGATTATCGAAGAAAAATGATTTCACGCAATCTCCTGAGTCTTCGATGCAATGGGGAAGCTTAGAGATGAACGGCAAAGATGTTCTTTACTCCATTCAAGTCGAAGAAGGAATGGATGCCCAGTTTAGCTACGATCAATTGCAGCAATTTGAAAAGTTAAAAACTAGCAGGCAAATCGTAGACTCTTATCCTGTAGAAATTAGTGTTCGTGAAATCCCTCAATCGAGTTTGCAAAAAAAGGGATTACTCCAAGGTCTAAAAACCTTTTACCAAAATGAGTATTCAGGAAAAAGCAAAAGCGCTAAAGTGCTACGTCATGCTACCTTTAGCATCGCCGCTGCTGGATCTGTTTTTGTTTGGACCGCCAGTGTATTAGCAGGTGATTCAGTGATGCCGGCAGAATTAAACGGCAATATTCCTAGTATGTTTAAAGAGGGCTATACATTTTTTGCGGATCATGTAAATGCCTTGTACCAGGGAATCGAGACCAAAAGCTTAAACCCGTCACAAATGATAACTGGTCTAAGCATTAGTCTATCAATCAATGCTTTTTTTATCTATTTTGAAGACTTTTCGGATCGAAGAATCTTTAAAACCGAAAAGATGATGGGATTTGCAAATCGAGTTTTAGCGACCTATGAAGAATGGAAGTTAGGCATTAGCTCTTACGTCGAAAAAAAGAGGTTGGATCAGTCTGAAGGAGTTTCTCGAAATAGGGAAACAAGAAACTTTCTGGTGAGTCCGTTAAAAAAATCGCCTCAACTGAATTCGTTCGACAATAAAACGCTTGATAACTCAAGGCAGGTTTTCATGGCACGGCTGTTGAGTTCTGGTGCTGTAAATCTTTTGATAATCTTGGCCTACCAGATGATTAAAGATGGTTTCCCTTTAACTTATTCTGATCTTGGTTCTTTTTCTGCGGATGTGTTTCTTAAGTGGGGAGCAGTGATGTCTATTAGCGCGGGCTTTTCCATTGCTCGAGGTGCTTTAAAGGATTTGATGGAAAAGGACTTAGTAAGTGAAAAGGTAGTACGCTGGTACGCATTTTTAATGAAGGCTGGCTTAACACCAGTTTATTTGGCCATGTTTTTGGATATGCTTTCCATTGCCAAGGTGGTTGGCTTTGTTGGAGTACCTGGTTGGATTGGAATGGTCCTTTTATCGCGCTATTCCAAAAAGGTGAACGAGGCTTTTCGAGCTGCAAATCAAAATCAACTTACAAACCCAGAGCTACAAAAGCTTCATTTGCGTTTCGTCCGTAAGGAAGAAATAGCGCGAGGCAGTTTATATTTAATGGATGGAATAAACTTAAGTAAATTCAGTAATTTACAGCAAGTACTTCGGTCTTGTAAATATAGTGGGATTTGATGATTTGGCTTTGATCGAAAAAACGCATGGGCCATCCAAGCAAAGGGCTTTGAAAACTTACAAATGCTGTGTGTTTTTTCAGCAAAACTCATTCTCTTTGGAGTAAATCAGCGAAGTTTCCAAAAGGGATTTGCATAAGAAAAATCAATCCTTTCGATTACTTCTGTTTTGCAAAGCATGAGGCATTGTGGTATTTAATTTGCCACACGTATATATCTAACGCGGGTTTGGCCAAAATCAGGCCGCTGGATGACTAAGTATTTTTTAGGTCTTAGGACTTTATTATTAACTATAAAACACAAATATTTTGGAAGGCTTGTTCTAATGGGAAAGAATTTTGAATTAAAAGACGTCCGCAACATTGGTATCTCGGCTCACATTGACTCGGGTAAAACGACTCTTACTGAGCGTATCCTTTTCTACACTGGACGTATTCACGCGATCCACGAAGTTAGAGGAAAAGACGGTGTTGGCGCGAAGATGGACTCGATGGATCTTGAGAGAGAAAAAGGGATTACAATCCAGTCTGCTGCGACTTACACTACTTGGAAAGATAACCAAATTAACATTATCGATACTCCGGGTCACGTTGACTTCACAATTGAAGTTGAGCGTTCTCTTCGTGTACTTGATGGTGCTATCTTAATTCTTTGCGGTAAATCTGGTGTGCAAGCTCAGTCAATCACAGTTGACCGTCAGATGAAACGTTATGGCGTACCTCGTGTTGCTTTTATCAACAAATTAGACCGTTCTGGTGCTGATCCTGAAAAAGTAATTTCCCAGCTACGTGATAAACTTAACTTAAACGCTGTTGCTATCCAAATGAATATGGGTACAGAGGATGCTTTCGAAGGTCTAATTGACTTAGTTGAAGAGCGCGCTGTTTATTTTGACGGTGAAGACGGTGAGAAAATTCGTTATGAAGAAATCCCTGCAGAATACAAAGAAAAAGCTGCTGAGTGGAGACAAAACTTAATCGGTGCTTGTGCTGACTTTGATGATGAAGTTGGTGAAAAGTTCCTAATGGAAGAAGAAATTTCTAAAGAAGAAATCATGCGTGCGATTCGTAAGGGTGTTATCTCTTTACAATTCGTTCCTGTTTTCATGGGTTCTGCTTTCAAAAATAAAGGTGTTCAAGAGCTTCTTGATGGTGTTGGTCACTACTTACCAAGTCCACTAGACGTTGCCAACTTAGGTTACGATCAAGATCAAGACGAAAAAGAATTTGAAGTACCAAGTGATCCAGAAAAACCTTTCATCGGTTTGGCGTTCAAACTTGAAGATGGTCGCTATGGTCAGTTGACATATGTTCGTGTTTATCAAGGTACTGTGAAGAAAGGTGATTTCATCTTCAACACATCTGCTGGTAACAAAAAAGTAAAAGTACCTCGTATCGTACAAATGCACTCCGATGAGATGGAAGATATCGAGGAAGCAAAAGCTGGTGATATCGTTGCATTCTTCGGTATTGACTGTGCTTCTGGTGATACTTTCACTGATGGTAAAGCGAACGTAACTATGAGTTCAATCCACATTCCACCTGCCGTTATCTCTTTAGCAATTGAGCCAAAAGATAAAGGTGGCCAAGCAAACTTCTCTAAAGCTTTATCTAAGTTTAGAAAAGAAGATCCAACTTTCCGTGTACACCGTGATGAAGAGTCTGGTCAGACAATTATCTCTGGTATGGGTGAGCTTCACTTAGAAGTTTATGTTGAGCGTATGAAGCGTGAGTTCAAATGTGAAGTGGATGTTGGTCAACCTCAGGTTGCTTACCGTGAAACAATTCAAGCTAAAGCAGACTATGATTACACTCATAAAAAACAAACGGGTGGTTCTGGTCAGTTCGCAAAAGTTGTTGGTTATATCGAGCCTCTTCCTGCTGATTCTGAAAAAGAATTTGAATTCGAAAACAATATCGTTGGTGGTAAGATTCCTCGTGAATACATCCCTGCGGTTGAAAAAGGTTTCCAAGAGCAATTCGCTCGTGGTGGTCTAATTGGTTACCCAATTGTTGGCGTAAAAGTTGAATTGCATGATGGTTCTTACCATGATGTGGATTCAAGTGAGATGGCTTTCCGTATCTGTGCAATGGCTGCAGCTCGTGAGTCTTTCAAAGCAGCTAGCCCGATCGCTCTTGAGCCAATCATGGGTGTTGAAGTTTCTGGTCCTGAAGAGTTCCAAGGAAATATGATGGGTCTATTGAACCAACGTCGTGGTATCATCGAAGGTACTACAAGTGATGGTGGTGACTGTACAATTTCTGCTGCAGTTCCATTAACTGAGATGTTTGGTTTCTCTACTGATCTTCGTTCTGGTACACAAGGTAAAGGTGAGTTCACTATGGAATTCGCTAAATACGCTCAGGTTCCTGGTAACATCCAAAAAGAACTTGTTAAAGAGTACGAAAAGAAAAAAGAAGAAGAGAAAAAATAATCTCTTTCTTAAGAATAAAAAGAAAAAGCTCACTAGAAATAGTGAGCTTTTTTTTTGGCCTTTTTTTAAAAAAAGAAAAACTTAATCTAAATCGACTGCTTTCATTTCAACGCTATCAAAGTAAACCTCAATGTCTGACATCATGGACTTTGCGTCTTCCCACTGTTTTTGTTTCAGCATTTTTTCCAAACTAACAGCCATTTCATGAAGTTTAAAAAAACCATAAGATCCCGATGTACCTTTTAAGGAGTGGGTAAGCTTAACAGCAACTAAATTGTCTTCACTGTTTATAGCGGGGACAATTTCATTTAAATATCGAGATTTAGTTTTCACAATATAGTTTTGAGCTAAATCAAAAATTTCTGAATCTATTTCTTCTAGATAAACTTGTTTACTTCTCATTTTCTCATCCCTATTTACGTACAATTTCGTCCTTCTCAAGGATAGCATATATTCCAGCTTGCAGGTGTCACTCTTTGATGAATGCTAATAGTTTTTAAGAGTTTTGTTTCATTAATGTACAGCAAAGTTCTAAAAAAATACATAGAAAAGCAAGGTCTTTAGTTTAGATAGAATGGGAAGTAAGGCGAAAAATGTCCCAAAACTGGAATTTAGAGGGCTATTAAGGTAAGCAGCCCTCGATCCAAGAGGTGATCATATCAATCTTTGAGGAATCAACACTGTGGTAGGCCGCAACGGGGCTACCATCAAGAGGGGAGAGAGCATCGAGTAGCACACTGGCCTCTGGCTTTCTTGAGCTTACCCAATTTAATACAGCGTTTCTGTTGTTTAAAGAAAGGGTGTCATTGGCACCATGGCAATCTAAACACCTCATTCCAACTTGTCCGTCAAAATCGATTTGAGCTTCTGTAAGGAAACCAGAAATGTCCGGGTTGTATGCGTAAGGAGTTTTTTCTTGGCAACTTACGATATCGTTAGCAATGATTTCTTTTTTCTCCATAAGAGCATAAGTGTAATCGATCAAGGATTGAGACTGATGAGCCTGCAAACTTAAATTTTGTGGCATCGGATTGGATTCGTTGTAATTTACTTTTGTTCCATTAGAAGCAGATTGAATGCTTACATACATTTCTTCTTCGAAAATACGACGGCTATATTCATCAAAACCACCACCAAGGCCACCGCTATTATTACCGCCACCATGGCAGGCACCACAAGCGTTGTCCCAAGTTTCTAAAGCGGGCTTAGAAAGTGCGGCGATTTTGGCATCTATCTCTGTAGTATCAACATCGTAATCACCACCGATCACAGATCCGATGGAACCCGAACTACTAGAATCAAATCCATCTCCAAGTTCATGGACTGGACTGATTTGGCCACAATTCTGAAATGCAGCAACTAAAACAAATGAAAAACTTAATAAAAATAGGGTACGTATCATCTAAGCCTCACTTCTTTATTTTTATCGGAATAATACGTCTCAACTTTAGTCTAATCTTTAGGTTTCTAATGTGAATCTTGACGCTATAAAGATTATTCTAAAATGGTCAAAAAACTTCTAAACCCATGGAATGACAATGAAATCTATCTTGATGTGCATCTTTTGTTTCGTAATGATACAGAGTCTTAAGGCTGAACCTTGGTTATCAAATCGCTATGCTCAAAACTGTGCCGGCTGTCATGCTCCTGGCCGAGTGAATCGAGTTCCTAAAGATCGAAGATGTACTTTAAGTTGCCAAGGTTGTCATACAAATCCAAATGGTGGGGGAATGAGAAACCAATATGGAAATTGGACTTCAGAAAGATGGTTGAGATCTCATTATGCAAAGGGCTCAAAAATTAACAAACCAACTCCGGCTCCTTATCAAAAACAGGTTTATGGTCCACTTTTAGAGGCTTATAAATTAAGTGATAAAAAGCACACCAAAATCTCTAAAAAAATGTCGAAAAAGAAGTCGATGTCCATAATGAAGAAAGATGCTAAGAAAATCTTAGATCCTGAAAAAGGTTATCCACTAGTTGGCATCGATAAAAACAAGGTGAATGAAAAGTATTACGATAAGTACCATGACACTCGTTGGAAAGTGGACAATAAAAATCCAGTGGTAGACATGGCATCGGTTACCAAAAAAGATCCATTGAGATTGGTAAAAACCGATTGGTTCCGTCCTTCTTTGGATGCTCGATTTTTTTATATCAATGCAAAGTATGAAAACTCCACCAAAGAAGATTTTTCTGGAATCTCTTTAATGAATTTAGACTTGGGAGTTGAGTTAAAGCCTTTTAAACCAAACTATAAATTTGTTTTTGAAACTCGTTATGGTAATAGTCCGCAAAGTAGTCAGTGGGATAGTATTTTTAATAGCACTACTGGTTCTACCACTCTGACGAAGTCAGCCTATCTTTTGGTAGATGATTTAATGTACAACACTTACTTCATGTATGGTCTGTTTCGACCGATGTTTGGAATCTATGACCCGAATCACTATGGTCTTGCACAACGTGTAAATGGACTTGCCTACAATGGAACAGTTAAGGGAGTTAGTGTTGGGGCAGCACCTAATGTACCTTTTTTAAACGTGCATTTTATTACGCCAAGGGCGGGAGAGTCGACCCAAGAAAGCGGTATGGCTTTGAACGCAGGAGCGAGATTTGTAACTCTGAGTGCCTCTGCGGTATTTTCTTATTGGAAAACCAAGGTTGAAGGTTCAACGGATTATGATCGTGAAATGTGGTCTATGCATCTTGGTGGAATGTTTAAAAAATTCATCATCAATGCAGAGTTAATGAGATACGATAAAACCACAGACTCTGATAAAAATGGTGGAACTGTTACGACCTTTGATCTTAGATACCCAGTTTGGCGAGAACACTACCTTCAGTTCAATTATGCCAGTTCTAATGTTGCCAGTGATTTAACAGAAGGTAGCGCCAATGAAATGATTTTAGGATACAAAGTATTTCTATATTCAGGCATGGAGTTGGAGTTTAACTATAAAACCCAAGAAGAGACCAAGTCGGATACAACAAGTAAGGCTACTTACTTACAAAGCCAACTTCACCTATATTTTTAGAAACTCTGTGAATCAAAAACACCAGGCCAGAGGCGGAAATACTTAAGCCAATGGCCAGAGCAATCCAAATTCCGATCAATTGAAAATCAGTATAAAATGCCAGATAGTTTGCAAGGGGAATCGCAATCACCCAATAACTTACCATAGTAATGATGGTAGGTCGTAAGCTCTCTTGGAGGCCACGTAGAATCCCAATAGACACAGCCTGAATTCCATCGGCCAATTGGAAAACACCTGCAATGAGTAGAATTTTTGCGACAAGGCTAGTGATTTCCTCGTTGTCTAAATAGATTAAAGGCAATTGGTATCGAAAGCTAAAAAATAGAATTGAAATGATTGTCATATAAACCGAAACAATCTTGATATGATTAAAACCCATTTCTCTTATTCGATGAAATTCACCTTTGCCAAGTACGCCACCTATTTTTACACTTGCAGCAAAGGACCATCCCATAGCAACCATAAAAGTGAAAGAGCCAATGTTTAAAGCGATTTGATGAGAGGCAATTTCTATTTTACCGAGCTGACCGGCAAGAATGCCGGCAGTTGCAAAAGCACCTACTTCAAAAAGATACTGGCAACTACTTGGTACTCCTAGCTTTACAATGGTCTTCCAAATGTCTTTTTCTAGCTGAAACTTTTTAAAACTCAGACGATATAACTTTTCATAAGTTTCGTTAAAAAAGGTATGCTTTGTGAACAACACAAAGATACACAATCGAGCCAAGAAAGTAGCAAGACCGGCACCATAAATTCCCATTGCTGGAATACCAAATTTTCCAAAAATGAAAATCCAATTGAAGAAAGCATTTAACGGAATTGCTAAATAGTTATAAGCCATCGGTATTTTAGAGTGATGGATACCATCATAAAACTGACGTTGCGATTGAAAGAGGGCAACCAGAGGCAGGGTAGCAATTAGCCAAGGGAAGTAGCTCCAAAATAGATTGTTTACGGCTTCGGTTTGGTCGAACCACTCTAAATGAGAGCCTACAAATAACATTCCTAATACAGAAAATAAGGAGAATAAAAAAAGTAAAACCATGCTATGACGAAGTAGTTTTCCAACGCGAAAATTTTGTCCAGAACCGATAGCACTAGAAATTAGTGGGCTTGCGGCTGAGGCTAAACCAGTTTGTGTAACAATGAAAATGGCATAAAGATTATTGCAAAAGGCAGTAGTTGCCAACTCATCTACGCCCACTTTTGCAACCATGATATTATCAATCGCACCCATTAGGATATAACTGATTTGACTTGAAATCATTGGCAGTGCGAGAGGCAAAGTGTCTTTAAAATCTTGGTAAGCGCTTGTCTTTTTCATAACTTTAGGTTTGCGGCAAAGTGTAACTTTAGTGGCAATTGCTTTCAAGTCTGAGAGATATAAAAAGAAGCTAGAGGCTTTGATTGGGTAAAATATACTGGTATTTCGGGGGGCTGTCGGGCTTTACAAAAAAATCAGTTACTCCTTCAGAGAAGTGGTCTTTGCGAGAAAAAAATAGTGTTTTCTGAAATGAGAGAGAAACCGAGCTTTAGTAATAAACTAAATAAAACTAATATTTTAGAAGTTGTTTTAATTCTTCAGCGGCCTTTTTCTTTTTGCCTGTGTTGTTAGAGATGAAGAAGTCGATATTTACATTGTCGTAGCCCAGGGCGAGATGTCTGATTTTTATTTTTTCTAAAAAACTCTTTTGAGAAATTTTATGAAATCTCGATAGTTCGGTAGTTGAGGCGCGTAGTTTTAGCGCTAGCTCTGCGATTCGAGCATCGGGGTGATTTGCGTAATCGTGTTCGTTAGGGTAGGACAGTTCTTGCCAATGCTTCATTGCCACAGAATGGGTCCAATAGCTAAACTCAATAAAACGAGGAAGCTTCACTTGGTACTTTTGTTCGATGAAATGCTTTTCTAAGGCACTTATTGCAATGGCAAGAACCCAGCTCAAATAAACTGATGAACTAGCCAGGAGCTCTGAGTTTAATCGTAACTCTAAGCCAGTATTGGTTTCTTGAATCTCATAAAGTTGTAGGGGATTTTTTTGAGTGATTTGATCAAAGCGATAAATTTCAAAAAGATCATCTAGTTTTTCAAATTTATCCAAGACTTTAGTGCCGCTAGGACTCATCTCTAAATGATGTATTGAAAGTCGCCTTTGGCGGTTTACTAAACCTTCGGCAAAGCTAGAAATAGAGAAAATGATTATTACGAAAGTCGCGATAAACTTGTTCATCGATCCCCCAGTGGATTGAAATGATCCTAACAAAGCAAAAGACTTTTGCCAAGAAGAGACAAGATTAAACAATCTGGACCTTTTTGCAGGGAATTAGAGGGAAAATCTTTAAATTTCAAATACTTAGTGCCGATAAGCTTTTATGGATAAAGTTGCATTCTCAATTCGATATAAATTTCTACTGCTTATCAGTGCATTGCTACTGGCAAGTGTTGTGGGGTATTTGGGATTAGCAAATCATGTCTTTTCAGAAGATAAGACGGAGCTGGTATTTGATTATAACCGGAGTTTTGTGGCCAACTTATCTTCAGAATTGGATAAAGTCTTCGAAGCAATCAACGACAAGATTCGCTTAAGTAGCATTCTTTTAGAAAAAGAAGATCAGGATAATTTGCTTGAGCGTCTCTTTGAGCAAGATAAAAACTTAGCCTATTTGGGGATTAAACGCCAGGGGGCAAAGAGTTTTAAAAGCATTATGTGGAAGGATGATTTTTTTGAAAGCTATGGCTATAGCAAACAGAGTTTTCACAGTGAACTACTACTAGAAGAAGAGATTCCTTGGCAAAGCATCAAAGAAAAAGGTTTTCACCTTTGGAAGCCAAAAGCATGGTCCAAATTACCTATGGCTGCATTTGCTACGACAAAAAACATCATGAAGTCAGGACGCCCTCAGTCCTATATGTTTTTACTTCTAGTTCGTTTTGATAAATTAGGAATTCAAGAAATTCAAAATCGATTGTCAGAGGTTTTTCTTTTTAATAAAAATGGAGACTTGCTTTTTTCTGATTCTCAGCAAACTTTTTCTAATCTATCATTTTTAGAGAAGACTAAAAATCAGTACGTAAAGACTTCCGTTTTTCAATACACAGAATCAGGCCAGGATTTTTTAGCTGCCTTTTCTAAATCTTTCTCCAACAATTTGTTGGTGGTTTCAAGGGTTTCAACGCAAAAAGCATTGGCGGTTGTTTGGCAGTTTGTTTACCGCTCAATACTCTTCGCTTCTATCTTTTTAACATTAGCATTCATAGTAGCCATATTGTTTTCTAGAAGCTTAACTAGGCCAATCGATCGATTATTGGCAGCAATGAAAAAAGTGGCTTCGGGAGATTTAAGCATTTCTATCCGCTTGAACACAAAAGATGAAATCAGAGTATTGGCAGAGAATTTTAATACAATGATTCATGACTTAAAAAACTCTAGAGACGAGCTTGAAAATATTAACCGAGAGCTTGAAGGTAAAGTGAAAGAGCGTACCAAGCAGCTAGAAGAACAAAATCTAGCTGTCAAAAAAGCACAAGAGGCTTTACTACGAACCAGTCGTTTGGCAGCGGCAGGGGAAATTGCCGGAAGAGCGGCTCATGAAGTTTTAAATCCACTCACAAGCATTTTGACCCGCATTCAAAAAGTGGATAAACGCCTCGAAAGTAAAAAGAAAGAAGACTTGTTGCTATTGGATGAAATCACTTCGGCCTGGAAAAAAGATTTGGAATCAGGGAAAGAGCATCTTTGGAAAGAGTGGAATCAACAATCAAACATAGATCCCTCGAAGAGTCTTCTTGAGGAAGACTTGGAGAATGTTTCACAGATTTATCTAGATTTAAATTCAGAGTTTCAAGAAATGAAAGAGGATCTAGGTTTCTTATTAGGTGAGGGACATAGAATCAATCGTATCGTGCAAAGTATGAGAAGTTTAAACCGAACTAGTGGTGATCATCAGGTTTATTCCCTCCATAGGTTGATTGATGAATCCTATAAGATAATGGCCGATGCCATGGATGAAGAGTCTATTCAATTTCATTTTAATCCTTTGCAGACTGAAGTATTTGTAAAAGTAGATAAAGATGAGTTTGTCCAAGCTTTAACAAATTTATTCCGTAATTCAATCCAGTCTTTCAAGGCGAAAACAGATAATGAGCGATTCATCCGCGTAAGTTTATCGGAGCTTGAAAGCAATGAGGTTCAATTTCAAGTGATTGATAATGGAATGGGAATCAGTCTTGAGAATCAACAAAAGCTTTTTGAAAGCCAATTTAGTACCAAGAGTTCCGCAGAGGGAACTGGTCTTGGTTTGAGTATTAGTCGCAGATTTATTCGTTCTTTTAATGGCGATCTATTTTTAAAATCCTCAGAGCCTGATAAAGGCAGTGTATTTGAAATTGTATTACCAATAGAAACGAAACAGGGGAGAGTTTCGGCATGAGTGCTTTAAGACAATTGCAAAAAAACTATGAACAAACCTTAGATACTTCCTTTCAATGGAATTATCGAATCTTGGTTGTCGAAGATCAAAAAGAAGTGGCCCAGAGTTATACGGATATCCTTGAGCATTCTGCCAAAGTCATTCCATTACAGCGAAGCAGTCGATCGGCAAGAATAGAAAGTGTTAATCAAGACTCTCCAGAGAAACACTTTCCCTTCGAACTAACAATTGTTCACTCTGCCGCAGAGGCATTGGATGCAATGAAAGCGGCAAAAGCTAAAAAGCAGTCTTTTGCTATGGGCTTTATTGATGTACTTCTTGGCGATGGCATGGATGGTATTGAACTATTAAAAGAAATGCAAAAAATGGATGAGGATTTTTATGGCGTCCTAGTAACGGCTTACCATGATCGGGATGTAGATAGCATTCACAGATTTTTAGGTGAAGACAAAGTTGATCAATGGGACTATTTAAATAAACCATTTACGAATGGTGAAATCCTGCAAAAGGCAAGAAATTACATTAGCCTTTGGAACTTACAAAAAGAGAGTAAGATTCGAGAAAAGGAAATGCAAGAGCTACGCAACCAGGTTTTTCAATCGGAAAGGTTTTCTACCGTTGCAGCAGTAGCTCGTGGTGTATCTCATGAATTTGGAAATATTTTATTACAAATTATGGGAAAAGCGGAACTAGGACAAATGGGGGATGAGGCCAAGAAGACCCATTCTTTGGAAAAAATCTTGGAAGCAAGTATTCGAGCGAATGAAATTTTAGATCGTTTTAATCATCTTGCAAATCCTGGAAACACGGAGTTCCCGAAAGAGTCTCATAATATTCATAATATCGTGAGCAGTGCCTTAGATTTAATGGAACATCAGCTAAAAACACAAGGTATCAAAATTTGCAAAATTAAGTCTGACAACGGCAAAGTTTTTGTGAATGAAACATCGATTATGCAGGTACTGACGAATGTCTTTATTAATGCAAGTCATGCAATGCCTGGTGGGGGTCAAATTGATCTTGGAGTCTATGATCAAGGTGATTTCTGTGTTTTAAAAGTAAGGGATTACGGAACTGGAATTGCGGATAAAGACCTAGAGCATGTGTTTGATGCTTTTTATACTACTAAAGGAAAAAAAGGAACTGGTTTAGGATTGTCGATCTGTAGAGAGATTGTCGAAATCGAGCATAGTGGACACTTTAAGCTTTATAACCATGAAGTTAAAGGCTTGGTGATTGAGATTCAGCTCCCAAGAAAAGAGGTGGCTTAATGGCACAGACGGATTTAAATATTCAAATTCTTGTTGTAGATGATGATAAGCAAGTTCTTGAGGTTATCGTTGAATACTTGGAGTATTTTGGACTCTGTAATGTGAAGTCATTCTCTAGTGCTCAGCAGGCCTTGACTTATATCCAAGATACGAGAAATGTGATTGATCTTGTGTTCAGCGACTGGGAAATGAAGCATTTAAGTGGTTTGGACCTTTTAAAAGCGGTGCGCGGAAATCCGCATCGCAAAGAAACTCCTTTTATAATGGTTACCTCTCAGGGTTCTATGGAACGAATTAAAATCACTCGAGCGGTAAAGTCAAAAGTAGATGCCTATATTATTAAACCATTTAGGGCTGAAACTTTAAAAAATAAAATTTGGGATGTATTAGAGTGGAATCAAGAGGATGAGCAAGCTTCATAGTTTTACATTCATATTTATCATCCTTTCTTCTGCAATAGGGAGAGCGGATAACTACATTCTTGATCTTACTGATTCTAGCATTAAGGCGAGCGGTGATTTAGTTTTAAATTTAGCAGACTCGTCGATTCATGGGCCACCTCAGGTGGCTAACTACCAAGCTGTTAGCGCAAGTCTTACAAGTAGTCAATTTACTGTGGGTGATGGTAGCCATGGTGTATTTGATAGCAGTACTTACGAAAACTTTAGTGTGAATTCTGACCTTAGTGGAAATGTGATCAGAATTGACACCGATACCTATTCAGCCCTGCATTTTACAAGTTTTAGGCTTGATGCTGGTTGGACGATTCGTCCTACTGGATCAAAACCCCTTATCATTTATAGTCAGTCGACGGTCTATATCGATGGAAGTATCGATTGTTCAGGAGAGGATGGTTCTGCTGGAAATGATGATGAAACTCAGCAATCCAGTGGTGGTACTGGTGTTTGCGGTGGTGGAGATGGTGGGGCCGGTGGCTATTACAATACAGCTTCGACAAGTTTAGTAGATGCAGCTAGTGGTTCATCGGGTGGAAGTTCCGTCAGTGGTGGTGGAAATCCCGCAAGTGATGCTACTAATGGCGGTAAAGGTGGCGCTGGCGGCGGAGCTTATAGTCAATCTGGAACTGGAGCCGATCAAGGAGTTAATCCAGATGGAGGAAACTCAGGCACTGCCGGTACGAATTTTCAAAACGATGAATTTTCAGAAATTGGTGGCGGCTCTGGTGGAAGCGGAGGAGCCGGCTTTTATTCAGCAACTCCTGCCAATGATGCTAGTGGTGGCGGTGGCGGAGCTGGAGGTGGTTCCATTTTGATTTACGCCTTTGGTGATGTGACCATTACTGATAATGGAAGTGTACTAGCAAACGGCGGTGATGGTGGTGCATCTTCTCAAGGAGCCGGTGGTGGTGGTGCTGGCGGTGGTGGAAGTATAGCTATTTTTAGTGCTGGTGATATCATAATTAACAACACGGTTTCGGCTGTAGAAGGTAGTGGAGGCACAAGTAGTACCGGTGGCGCCGGAGGTGATGGTGGTCGTGGAAGAACTTGGGTCGTGGATAGCAGTGGAACGGCTGGAGGGGATACCTTAGAAAATCCTGATACACAATTAGTAGCTAGAGGAACAGTGAATGCGGCCAGTGGAACATTTGATTTGGTTAGTAGTGAAATGGATTTACAAAACTCACTACCCTTGCTGGTTCAAAGCTTAAGTACTGAGAGCCTTAGTGCTTCGAGTAGCCTTGCAATTACTTTTGCTTCTGGCGAAAATTCGGGTTTTACACCTAGTTATTTAAGTCTTTCTAGCTTCGATCAAGAAAATTCTTTTCGCTATTGGCGACTGAAATTAAGTTTATCTCAAGATACTTCAGGTAGTTTTAGTAAAATAACAAGATTGGGTTATGAATACACTCCAAATCAGGAAGATGAATTTAATTTTGTATCTGCTTGTGGTGTAATTAAACCTAGCTCGCAAATTCCAAAAGCATTTCTGCTTTTATATCTTTTACCTCTAGTTTTGTTTGTCTTCTTGAGAGCTAGGAAAACTTCCCCAATCTATGCTTAGTCCAATCTGTACTTCTGTGTAGTGGGAAAAGTCCTTTGCGTCATTGGAGCGAAGGTTGTACTGAAAGCCAGCATCAAAATGAATTTGATAGTTTGAGTTACTTTTGATATTCCATTTTGCCAATATAGATCCCGATATATCATACAAAGATCCTATTCCAGAGATTCTGTTTTGAAGAATCATTTTTTCAGGCAAATTTGCTTTCTGAAAGTTTTGCTCATTCATGATGGAAATTCCATAGAGATTTTTAGATTGAAAGTCGATACTTTCGTTGCCGCTACGAGCGGGGAGTTCCCTTTTTTGTAAGTTGATACCGAAAGACCATTTTCCTACAAATAGAAAGTAGTGATCCCAAAAAATCTGTTCAGAAGAGATTTTTTCTTGAAAACTGTAGGAAGCACTTTCGGCTTCCCATTCGCTGCGATGGTAGCGAAGTGAGCTGGAATAATACTTTTTTATCTTACTCTTTCTTGTAAACTGAACTTCAAAATCAATTGGTTTAATGCCTGTAAATTTATACTTAGCCTGTTCATCTAAAAGTAAACCTTTGGCTTTTCCATACGAAGCGTAATAGGCAATTGAAAAATGATTTGATGCCTTTGTGAGTTTAGGGTCTAATTTTTGTTCCTCCATTTTAGGGAGAAGAACTTTAGGTTTTTCCGGCAGAGGATCTTTGTTTACAACGAACTGTTTTGGTTTTTTAATGAGATTTTTCTTTGGCTTATTAATTTTGACGATTTTTTTGTGAATTTCAATTTCTGATAAATTCACTTCCATAGGTTCACTAAAAACTCCCATTAATCCGTTGTAGGCACCAGCCGAGACTCTCCAAAATACTTTTCCGGTGTGACTACTTTCCCAATTTAAACTAGTTTGGGTACTTTGATTTTCAAAAACTAAATCCTGGAAATCAGAACTTTTAGAGATTTCTATGATATAGAAATCCGCACCTTCTACTGCGGACCATTCAAATTTGTACTCATATTTTTTAAAAAATTTTTTGTCTTCAGCGACAAAGTCCTGAGCTTGAGCCGATGCTATTACAAACAGTTGAGAAATAAATCGAGCGGAGTCTTTGAGTTTCTGCCAAATATTTTTGTTAGGTGAATTTGACTCCAGATCACTTACATTCTTTAATACAGCTTTTTTAGATTCTATTTGGCTTGTGCTTTTAAGTTTAGCCTTTTCTTTTGTACTCTCTTTGTTTTTATTCTCATTGTTTTTTTTCTTTAATGTCTCTTGCTTACTAGCTGGAATTCTTGATTTTTGAATTCCTTTAAGATTGGGTGCTGCAAGTGCTTCTGTGATTGAGTAGATAGGGTATTTTAATTTATTGGGATAGAAACTACCTTTTTCGTCATAAGCAAGGATTCGCCAGTATAGTGGTCCGCTGGTTTGTACTTTGGCAAGTAAGGAGTTGTTATCACTGATGTGACTCTCTTCAATCTCTTGAAAACTTTCGTCGCGACTAAACTCTAATTTGTATTTTTGAATATTGGGGGTAGCTTCCCAACTGAAGAGATATTCATCTTGATTTAATATTCGGTCTCTAGGGTAGGGAGAGAAATAGGTAAAGTACTTAGCTTCGACAACTTCAAATTCAAAACTTTCACTAACTTTATTTTCATTTTCAAGCTTAGCAAAGTAATGCCCCGCTGGGAGGGCTAGCTTTAACTCATTGGTGTTTTTATCGATTTCGAAATCATTTTTACCGGTCGTGCTACTGAAAACAGAGAGCTTGCTAGCATTGCCTTGCCATTTTAAGTGAACTTGAGAAGATTGATTATCAGCAAAATAGAATCGAGATTCTTGCTCAGTATTTTTCCAACGAAAATCTGCACTGATGCTTTTAGTTTGTACTTCCCCAGAGCTTTCTAAGCTTAGGCTATTGCCTTTTTTAAACTCCTTAATTTCTTCAGGAGTTTTTTTGTTTCTTATTTGAATACTGCCTTCGTTAACTTCAATTTCTAAAGATTTGTCTGTAGTCGAACGAAAGGAAATGTCAGAATTTTTGGAAGGTTGAAAACTCCATGAGTCTGATTCTAAAGCAATTTTTTCGTCTCTCAATTTACTGCGCAAATTACCTTTGGCGAACTGTATTTTTAGTCCATTGTCTTTTTTAGTTTCTTCAGGGGCTTTAATAACGATTAGTGTGTTTTCATAAAGCTTTATTTGAATGTTTCCATCTAATTTAATTTTCGCACTACTGTCTTTAAGGGTAAGGACGCTATCTTGATTGTATACATCTTCCTGGGCTTTGCTTTCGGTCCAAACAATACTTTGATCAAATTTTCTTCGTACCTTGTTTTCTAGATAACTGATTTGACCAATCTTTTGGTTTTGTTTGCTTTGATTGCTTATACTCGTTGGTAGAAACCGGGCGGGTAGAAAACCTAGATCAGCAAATAGTACTGCTAGCTCAATTAGGAGCAAAAATGACAAAAAGCTAATTAGAGGTTTATCCATAATAAGTTATCGGAATTATTTAGGAATTCACTTACTTTTCGTTGGCAAAACAAGCCTTTTAGCTTAAGATATTGGCCCAGGCTTTCAAAATGTGGTAGGGCCATCTAAAATAAAAGTTTAAAATAGGATGATGGAAAAAGTGCCTTCCAAGCAAGCGATAAAAATTTTATTGATTGAAGATGATTCTCTCACTTCGGAAGTGATCGAAGAGTCATTGCTTAGTGTTGGATATTCAGTGAAAACTGCCAATAGTGCAGACCAAGGTCAGGAAATCATCGAGGATTGGGAACCGGTTTTGGTTATTACCGATCAAGACATGCCCGGTTCTTCTGGTATAGATCTTCTTTGTGATTTACGAAAAAGAGAAAACTACGTTACTGTCATTTTTGTTTCAGGAAGAAGAGACACCAAATTAGTTGTTAGGGCTTTACAAGAAGGCGCTGATGATTATATCGAAAAGCCTTTTCGTGTTCCTGAACTTTTGGCGAGAATTGAAGTGGCTCTAAGAAACAACGAAATGCATAGGGAATTGGCGAAAAAGAACGAGCTTCTTGAAGCCATGGTAGAGGTAGATGATTTAACCGGCCTCTATAATATGCGCTCTATTTACGATAAGGTAGACAAAGAAATTGCTAGAGGAAGAAGAAAGTCCTCTGGAATTGCCATTGTGATGATGGATATGGATCACTTCAAATCTGTGAATGATAATAATGACCATCTTTTTGGAAGTTTCGTTCTGGCAGAGGTGGGCGCAATCATTAAAGATACCATTCGTGAATATGATTTTGGCGCTAGGTATGGTGGCGACGAATTTTTGATGTGTCTTACTGAAATCGATGCCGAGGGTGCTCAGAAGTTCTGCGAGAGATTGCGCAAAAATGTTGAGGCCTATAATTTTAATGACGGAAGTAGAAGTATAAAGCTGACTTGTTCTATTGGTGTGGCTTTGATGATTAATGAGTACAATTTAGACGCAAGAGAGCTTGTGAGACAAGCAGACCATGCGCTTTATGAGTCCAAAGAAAAGGGACGAAACTGTACAAGTTTAAGAACTGAGTTTAAGGACATACCTACAAAAACTTCAGCCTCTTAATTACTTTGAATCAGGTTGGTTAATGACCTCTTGAAAACCTAGTCCCGTGTAACGATTTACTCCTTTTATTAAATAATTTAAAAGAATAAACATGCAAAGCATAGAAGGGATCACGATCACAAAATATGATTTCCAAGTCATATCTGCGATTTGTTCATTTAATATTGTTGATCGTTCTAGGTCGGGTAGATCTAAAGGAATGTCTTTAAAAATATAAATAGCTAAGACAAAATTTAAAATAGCACTTAAGAAAAATGTATAGGCAAAATATTTAGTGGATTTTCTTAGGTGTTGATCGAAGTCTTTTTGTGTTGAACGTTCATCCAACTGTTTTTGGATTTTATCAACATCGAAAACTTGATCATTAAAAAGTAGAGCTTTGATCAACGGGTTTTTCCATTGGCTTGAAAGATAAACTGCAATACCAATAATTAGAGGGAAAAGTCCTTCTTTAACGGCAAACCACATTCCTTCTAACTTAAAGAGTGCCAGCCCACCAGTTGCTAAGACATTCACAAAACCTAAAACACTAATTGGATTTAACTTTTTTGTTTTTCTAAACTCATAGATGGAAAAGCCGATCGGCATGGATAAAGCAATAAGCAATGCGATTAAAGGACCATTTGGCCCTAGTTTATCGGAAAGTTTATTTAAAACCACCACTGGTAAAATGATGCTAAAAAGCATATTCCAGAGAGCGTCGCGATTGTTGTTCTTTTTAGCCGGCTTTTTTATATTTTCCATGATGAAACGATACCAATAGGCTTTTGATTAGACTAGTAATATTAGGAATTTCCATGAATATCAGTCAATTGCGATTAATTCTGTAGAAAAAAAGGTCAAAAAAAAGGGGGGGCACAAGGCCCCCGCATAAATCTTTAATCTATCAGGATAGCTATGCTCCTGTGTATTTTATTTTTCTGAATATCTTCCCTCTGAGTCCAATTGTGGTGCGCAACGACCGGCTTGTCTGTTTTTAATTGCGCTACCAGATCCCGGTCTTCTCGTTCCGCCACCTGCACTAGGTAAATATCTACGAGGACATTTTGGCAAGCTATAGGCAGTGTTAGACGCAGCTATGAAGTCATTTGGAAACTCTATATTTCTAAAACCACCACGACCAATTTTTTCATGATGAGTTGGATGGGCGTACTTAAGGATTCGGCCTTCATCTACTAAAAATACTCCCTTCATATCTTCATGCTTCAGGCCGTAAACATTACCGTTCCAACCACTGTCTTTTCCAGATCTTCCAGATAAGAATACATTTGCTTCAGGAATTCTTTTGTAGTGAAGAGTGCCTTCCTCAAGGTATTGATGACTAGGAGTTCCTGCTTTTAAAACCGTGTCTCTCCCAGCTTTCTGTCCATCTCTACGAACACCATTTTTCGTAAGAATATAGTCAAACTCTCCTTTTTCAGAGCCTGTGTAGTTTGATAAATTAGGATCTGCGTAAGCTTCACGAGCATAGATTTTTATGACACTTGAACCAATTGGCAATAACTCTCTGATAAAGGCGATATGTTCATTGGAAACTCTTGAGCATCCATGACTTCTAGGGTCTGCAAATAAATTGGCCCAAAAACCTCTTGTCTCTTCAATAAACTTATTGCCATCGGCGCCCCAACCGTAGGTTCCATGAGTCCATTGCATATGAGCATCGGGACCAACTTTAGCAGTATACCAACCAAATGCTCCGCGATAGGTTCCGTAACCAGGTAGAATGTCGTCATTAGATAACCAATCCGTTACACCTGCGCCAGGCTCAGGAAGGGCAGGGTAGTTTGGGTCATACCAAGATGGATAACGTCTGTATTGGTCCATATAAAATTTAATCCAAGACGAAACTCTAAAGTGTCCAACGACACTTCGAGTACTTCCTTTGCCATCTTCGTTCATAGCATCTTCACCGGAAACAAAGTCTGCTTCAAAGATCATTTTGTGTTTACAGATTCCTGATTCACATGATTTTTTGTAGACTCTTAATTTTTCAGTGGCGATATTTTGAACCATAAAAATGTCAGATAATTCTGTTGGATTGGCCGCCCAATCTGGGCCACGACTAACCGTTGCTTCCGTTAAATATTTGTAAGCCACATAATAATTTTCTGAAGTTTTTAACTTTGCTTGAATGTCCAGAAGTTCAACTTGAACCATAATCCCTTCTGGTTCACCTAAAACCTTAACCTTGTCGCCTTTAATGAACTTTCCAAGGATATTGTCCTTTGAACTTAAGTCAGCACTAGAGCGAACGCGAACATTGTTTGAAACAAGGTAAAGCTCTTTGCCTATAATTACGTCTTCTTTTGAAATATAGGAAGTAGTTGCTCCCATTTCAGCCGCTTCTGTTAATAGAATGTCTTCGATTGAATTTTGCTCAGAACATGCAGATACGAGCATGCTTAGTAAAATTGCTTTTGCTATATAAAGCCTTTTCATGATGTGTCCCCCCTCATCGTCGATGTACTGACGATGAGTCATGAACTTAAAGGAAAAACTTTATATTTTTAGTAAATCCCTTAAATTATAAGTCTTTTCGTGTTTTGAAAAAAACAAAGGAGGGCTTTTGTTTAAATAAGCTTAGTTTTTCAGCCTGTAGAAAAAAAAGTAATAGGCCTTTTATGAGCAACCGAGTAGAAAAGTAATGGTGGAGGCTTTTGAGGAAAATGAAAAATAAAAAGAAAAAATAGAGTTTGGGTGCTTGACTTCGATGGGAGCTAGTTATAAAACCTTGGCTCAGCTCAACGAGCAAGTGTAGCTCAGTTGGTAGAGCGCCACCTTGCCAAGGTGGAAGTCGCCAGTTCGAACCTGGTCACTTGCTCCAACTTTTATTTAAATTACCTAGCTTCAAAAGCTAGGTTTTTTTTTGCCCGGTGTACAGCAATACCAGTTTCGAACGACGCTGCGCTAATGCTTAGCTGTTCAAACCTCTGGACGCATGCGTCCAGCTTGCTCCAACTTTTATTTAAATTACCTAGCTTCAAAAGCTAGTTTTTTTTTGCGTAGTGTACAGCAATACCAGTTTCGAACGAGGCTGTGTGAAGTTCAGCGTGAGTCGGTGAGATATTGATTAACCAACTTTGTTAAAACTATCGTCGTCGGCGTTTAGGTCATCCTCAGACTCTAGTTCAAAATGAAACTCCTTAGCTTCTTTAGAATCATTGGTGATGTTTAAAACTTTTTTAATGGCATTTTGGTTCTTGGGTAAATCCAATGCCTTGCCTTGAAGGATTTGGTTTAACTTTGTAGCAATCTCTTGCAAGTTATGACTGTCTTCGTTTAGTTTTGTACTGTTTGCCAATGTGTTATCAGCAGTTTTCGCATTGCTGGAGGTGCTGTCATTAATCAAATGCATACCTTCAGTGATTTGGCGTAAACCTAAGTTTTGCTCATTGGTTGCAGAAAGTACATTGTTTGCACTATCAGAGATGGCTTCTGAGATGCTACTAATTTTGTTCAAATGTTCTGAGGTGTTTTCAAAATGAACTAAGCTTGCATCTGTTTTTGCGCCATTTTCAGTGGCCACTCTTTTTGCTGTTTCAATTACTTCATTTACAATATTACTAATTTCGGTGGCACTCTTACCACTCATTTGTGCTAAATTTCCGACTTCCTGAGCGACAACCGCGAAACCTCTTCCGTGCTGCCCAGCTCTTGCTGCTTCAATGGAAGCGTTAAAAGAGAGTAGTGTGGTTTTAAAAACGATATCATCTATTAAGTCTGTCTTTTCACGAATTTTCTCAATCAAATCAACTAGCTCTTCAATGGACTTATAACTTTCTGCGATTTCATTAACAGAGCCTTGTAGCTCTCCCATTGCTACTTGACTTGAATTGGAAAACTGAGAAATGTCGTTGGCTAATTTTACCGAGTTTTCTGATTCATTGACCGTTGAGCTGATCATGCTGGTGATTTCAGTGATGCTTGCTGAGACCTGTTCAACGCTTGTGGACTGATGGTTTACGGCATCAGCAATGGATTTTGAGTCTTTGGACAGTGCTTCGGCTTGGTCGCTCAAGGTGTTACTTGTGCTATCGATTGCTCTTGCAATGTTTTGAATATCTTCTATCGGCTTTTTAATTCTCAAAAACGCAATCGCAATGGCTAGTAGTGTTGCTAGCAATCCATAAAAGGAAATGCTCATTACAGTAGAACGAATTTCTGCATCCACAGGATTTAAACTGGAGATCACAGAAAAGGTGGCCCGAATGTCGCCTTCTTTAAAATCTTCCATTTGATAGCCGAGGATATCTTTGCCATTACCAAAAGGACTGGTGGAAGGGTGACCATGACAACTCAGACAGTTTTTGCTTTCTGATATTTTACTAGGAACAGAAATTAAAATTACATTTTGTTTTTCGTCAAAGCTGATGATTTCTTTCTTGTCTGGGTTTTGAATAAACTCGTTGATCACCTTCATCTCTTCAGGTGTGGCTTTATTCTTACTATTTCTCGGTTGTGGAGAGGCAATGCGAAACTGGTAGTTTTCTTTCTCTGCACCTTCTTGACCGATTCTGAAAGCTGCGTAAATGGGAACGGCTTTTAAAATTTTTGTTTTATATTCTTCACTTAAATTTCCATCTGGGAATTTCTCTACTGCTTCTTTAATGCTTGCATTTAAGACGTTCATTTGTGCGACATAGTTTGAGCCCACATGAACGCGAGACAGAATTGCTCGAGACTTATCGATTAAATCTTGTTCACCTTTTTCGCGAAGATGCACAGAGGCAACAAAAATGGATATGCCAGTGGATAATAGACCAACAAGTGCTAAGCTACTTAAGATTTTTCCTTTGAAAGTCATCGAAGTCCTTTTTTTGGGATTTGAATGACTTATCGGAAACTTAGAGCGGCTTTTTATAGGGAGAGCTTAAATTATTTCAGTACTGGTCTAAGTAAAGTTGTTCTATAAAAATTTGCAGGACTAAGGTTAAGCTTAGAAAGAATTTAGCTTTAATTTTTGTGTAATTTTTCGGAACAAAATTATTTCGTTTTAAGTTTAATTGTTGTATCTCAAGTTTATAAGTTTCCTCGTTCTTACGAACAGGGAAATGTCTTATAAGAAAACTAAAGTGCCGAATATTTTTTTGTTCCTACTAGCTTTGATTTTAAAGTTTAAAAGAAAAAAACTAGCTACTTTCTATTTTTGGCTTTTTCCGTGCGATACTCTTCATCGGTCATACCACGTTTCCAATAGCCTGAAAGAAAAAGATTGTCCGTTGGCAGCATTTTTTCTTTGGTTAAATACTTTCTTACTTTGTTAATTTCTTCTGCCTCACCAGCGCCAAAAACCACTGTATTTTCACTTAGTTCGGAGTAGTTTTTTAGAGGCTTAATAAAATGTTCCATTTCATTCACATCAAGCCAGTTTAGCTTAATGCCATTATTTAGCTCGATTTCATGAATATCTTCTTTGCTTGGAACAGCAATGTAAGCTTCTCCGGTTGCTTCTTTGGGTGCCAAATTAAGGTATGCTTTCACCGCATTGATCGAAGTTAAATCGCCCATCAAAAAATAATCTGTCTTTGGAAACTCATAAATCTTTCTTGGGCCGGGACCAGCGATTACGATTTGGTCGCCAGGCTTAGAGTTTTTCGCCCAAGTTGCTGTGTGACCCTCGTGGTATTTTACTAAAAAATCGAGGCTTAGTGTCTTGGTTTCAGCATCAAAATTTGCGATGGTATAAGAACGCATTTTGGGTCTTGTATCTGGAGCAATATTATTTTTATCGGCTTCTAGAATTACTTTTACATAAGCTCCCTCTTCGCCAACGGGAAAGTCATTAAGGTCTTCACCTGTAAACTCGACACGTTGAAGGTGCGGACATAGACGATAAGAATTTTTAACTTGAATATTTCGGTAGGAATTTTTCTTCTTCATAGAAACCTCGATTTGAATTTTATTCTAATCGAGATTGTTAACTAAAAACAGGAAGAAGAAAAAAAAACAATCAATGCAAACGTATTGATTGCGAAGAAATTGTTTATTTAGCATCAAGTGCTAGTTGAATGGTGTTTTCTAAAACTGCAAAAGTAAAAGGTTTGGCAATTAAATCCACAGCCCCCATGGCCAACATATCTTCTTTGTCGTATTCAGAAAAACCACTGATAAAAATGATTTTGGGAACTTGGTTTAAATTTTCTTTGGCCCATTTATAAAGCTCGTTTCCTGCCAAATTAGGCATACGAATGTCGGAAATAATTAGATCCACCAAATTAGACTTCAAAAACTCTTGTGCTTGCACGGAGTCAGTAAAAGTTGATGTCTCGTAGCCCATCATATCGACTTGGTCGGCAACGATTTCAGCCAATTCTGGCTCATCATCTACAATTAAAATCTTTATTCCGTTCATAGCGAAGCTCCTTCTTTTTTGGTCTCCGTACAGTACTTAGGGCCATATGCTTTATCGGTTATACTTATGAAAAACCCACTAGAAATGTGAAAAAACTATGGAATCACAATATTTTGTATCACATAGATACTATTTTTCATTCTAGGCTTTATTTTTGATGTAGGAAACTATGTACTCTGTACCAGAGATTAAACTCAAAGCGAGTCCAATAATGAGACCGGTAATTGCCGCCTCTTCACAGTAGGGGAAAAGGTCCATATTGGGCTCAGGAAAAAATAGAAAAGGCATTGCAAAGAGCTGAATGGCGGTTTTCCATTTACCAAGTTTTCCGGCAGAGATGACAACGTTCTCACTTGCTGCAACCGCTCTTAAGCCATCAACGATAATGTCTCTTAAAATAACAGGTAAAACCAAAATGAAGTGAATTTTACCTAGAACTAGTAAAGCAATCAGGCCCGCAGTTACCAAAAGTTTGTCGGCGATGGGATCTAAGAACTTTCCAAGAGTGGTAACCCATTTGTATTTTCTTGCGTAGTAGCCATCAAAATAATCTGAAACACCAGCGAAGAAAAATAAAACAAGGGCGGTCCAAGCTGACCAATATTCATTTTTTAAAACATAAAAAAGAATGGGAGGAATTAAGAGGATTCTAAAAGAGCTTATAAAATTTGGTATTTGTCTTTTCATATAAAACCTTAATCCCCGAAAAACTTACTATCCTATTCTTGCTCAAAGCATGCCTTGAAGCAAAGAAAATGTGTTATTTTACTTTATTCGTTGATCTTTTTGCTTGCTGCCTGGGATAATTTTTTCATGAGAATTATTTTTTCAATTTTATTAGTATTGCTCGTTTTTTCAAATAGCTCCTTTGCCAGTGAGGTGGTGGATTATGAAATTTTGTTTGGCAAGGATAAGGAGCAAGATATTCTTCTCGTTACCGGAAATAGTAAAATCAAAGCGAGCCCTCAGTTGACAATGCGTTTAATGAAAAATGTAAATGCTTATAAGAAGTTTAGCCGATATCTACTAAAAAGTGACTATGACCAAAAAACTCGAATTGCTGATTTTAAGGCCTGTTTCATGTTTGTATGTGGAAAGCCAAGAGTTTTAATGAAATGGGAAAAGGATCATCTCAACTGGGAGTTTATCACAGGACGTTTTTTAGGTTCCAAAGGATATATCAAAGTGAAAAAAACGGTTAGTGGGGTGGATATTTATTTTTATAGTCATTTTAAAATTCACTCTAAATTGATTCCGAGATGGATCATTCGCGAATTCACTGCTAGCATCACTGAAAATAGTTTTGCCATTTTAAAGAAAAATTTGGAGGCCATTGAAAATGGAAAAATTTAAAATAAAACGGCAAGTTGCCTTTTATGAAACGGACGCGATGGGTGTTGTTCATCATTCAAATTATTTACGCTATTTTGAAGATGCACGATTGGCTTGGTTGAGTGCAAGTGGGTTTTTAAAAGACTTTCAGAGCCAGGACTCCTTACAATTTGCCGTCACAAATGCGGATTTACAGTATAAAAAACCAGCACGTTATGGAGATGAAATTGAGATATCGATGGGGCTGCATAAAACTGGAGCAAAACTGCATTTTAAATACGAGATTCACTCAATGCAAGGTGAGCTTCTCTGTACAGGTACTAGCTCCCATGTTACTGTCGATCGAAATATGAATGTAAAGCGAATTCCCAAAGAAATCGCTCAGCTTTTAGGAGAATAGCATGGATAGAAACCTTGCCTTAGAGTTTGTTCGTGTAACGGAAGCAGCCGCCCTTGCTTGTAGTAAATGGGTTGGCCTTGGGGATGGAAAGTCTGCGGATCAAGCAGCCGTAGATGCGATGAGAAAAGCTTTTGACCGTGTTAATTTTGATGGGACGGTTGTAATAGGTGAAGGTGAGCGTGACGAAGCTCCAATGCTTTACATCGGCGAAAAAGTGGGAGATGTAGGTCCGGAAGCTCCTAAAATCGACATTGCTGTAGACCCTTTAGAGGGAACCAACCTTTGCGCAACGGGAGATGTGGGAGCCATATCAGTGATTGCAATTGCTGAGCAAGGTAACTTTTTAAATGCTCCAGATACTTATATGAATAAAATTGCTGTTGGCCCTGGAGCCAAAGGGGCAATCGATATTACCAAAAGTCCTAGAGAAAATCTCCATCAAGTGGCAGAAGCTCTAAGAAAGCCAGTAAATGCTTTAACGGTTTCTGTTTTAGATCGTGACAGACATCAAGACTTAATTAAAGAAATTCGTAAAGAAGGAGCTCGCATCATTTTAATTAGTGATGGGGATGTCTCTACTTCTATTGCTACTTCTTGGGGAGACTCAGGAATTGATATGATAATGGGTATCGGGGGAGCGCCTGAAGGTGTGATCTCTGCTGCAGCCCTTCGTTGTTTGGGTGGTGATTTTCAAGGGCAATTAAAGTGGCGCTCAGAAGAAGAAAGAGCAAGAGCTTTAAAAATGGGAATTGAAGACTCTGATCGAATTTACAATATCGAAGACTTAGCAAGTGGCGAAGTAATGTTTTCTGCAACGGGTGTGACTTCAGGTCCTCTTTTGCAAGGAGTGCGTTTTAAGTCGGGTGGTTTCGTAGAAACTAGCTCCATAGTGATGCGTAGTAAGACCGGCACAATTCGTAAGATTGAAACAACCCATCGAGTAGATGGAAAGGCTTGGGTCCTGTAAATGGCCATCGAAGTCGCTTGTTTTTCTTGTCACTATGTGAACAGCTTCCCTGAGCGTGTGGCGCTTAGGGAAGAGTGTGAAAAGTGTGGAAGCGACTTGCATTGCTGTAAGTGTTGTAAGTTTTACGACACTGGTTCGTATAACGAATGCCGAGAAACAAGCGCCGATGTAGTGCGCGATAAAGAGCGTTCCAATCATTGTGACTATTTTGTGGCAAACTCTAATGCTGGCAAGGATGAGGAGAAAGATAAGATGCTTTCTGCTGCTGAGGCCTTGTTTAAAAAATAAATAGTTTACCAAAGCTTTCATCTAAAGCTAATCATCAATATATAAATTTCAATTGTTTAAATATTGCCTTTTTATTTTGGCAAAAATGCCAAATATTAGAGCCTATAGATCTGAGGTTTTGGAGGGATTTATGAAGTTGGTTTTGACGTTCCTATTTTTAGTATTTGGCTCTAGTTCATTCGCTGCGGACTACCCCGCACAAACTCGATTTGAAAAGTATATCCCCTTTGGATTTCTAGGTGAGTGGACCGGAGATGCTATGGGATTTAATCAGTGCAATATGCATGAAAAAATCTATGCCGTTTTGGATGAAGACTTTTTGGAAGAAGGCGCTTATGTGTTTGATGCTTCTTCGCACGATAGGTCTTGGAGAAGAAACTCTAAAAACCAAGGGGTTAGTGGTAGTTTGGCTTTTGAGGTTTTGGATTCCGAAGGAAATTTAGCGGAATTCTATACTCCATCAGGCAAGCTGTTTTCCTTTAAAGCGATTGATGATGTTTTCTACATCGTAGAAACTCCTGAGATGTTTGAGCGCAGGAAACTACTAAAAGAAGACTGTATCGGTAAAACTTTTGAGGGACCATTTATTGCTAAGGTTCATTTCGAAGTAAACTCAATGAAAATACGCTTTTTCGAAGTACGTGAAGTTGAAAACTCAGATCTTACCGGTGTTCGCACTGAGCTATATGACCGTGGCCCAATGACTCTCAGTAGAAGTTTATTTCGATAGTAAATAAACTATTCTCAAATGACTTGGAATCCATCCTAATTGGCTGCACTATGAATGAATGAAAAAAGTCTTTTTTATCATTAGTGCAGTTTTCATTTGTGTAGGATGTGCAGCCATGGAAGATTCTAAAGTCGAACAAAGCCCCAATGTTAAAGATGGTAAATTTCAAAACATTGAGCCCTTTCCGGAAAAGAAGTTTTCGGATGTTTTGAAGTTTTGGTGGGGAAAGTGGGAAAAATGGCCTAAGTGGATTGAGGTTGATCAAAATCGCAGTATTCCCAACTTAGTACCTGAAGGGGAGTACCAAGTTAGTTTTATCACTCATGCCAGTTTTCTAATTCAGCTTGGTAATTTGAATATAATCACAGACCCTCATTTTACAGAAAGATCCTCTCCTTTTAGTTTTGTTGGACCGAAGAGAGTTCATTTGCCAGGAATTGCATTGGATGATCTTCCTAAAATTGATCTAGTATTTATTTCTCATAATCATTTTGATCATATGGATGAAGCTAGTATCAAAATGTTAAATGATAAGTTTAAACCAAAATTTTTAGTGGGCCTTGCCAATGCACATTACTTAAAAGATTTTGGCGTAGACTCTGATCAAATCATTGAACTGGATTGGTGGGAAAAAACCACTGTAAAAGAGGTAGATCTCTATTTTACTCCTGCTAAGCATTGGTCGCGAAGGGGAATGTTTGATACCAATCAGGCTTTGTGGGGAGCTTTATTTGTAAAGTACAAAAACTTCTCAGTCTATCATGCTGGGGACACCGGTTATGGAAAGCACTTTCAGTTAACAAAATCAAAATTAGGGCGCCCCAATATTGCTCTACTTCCCATTGGTGCTTATGAGCCTCGTTCATTTATGAAAGACCAGCACATGAATCCAGACGATAGTATCAAGGCTCACAAAGACCTGGAACCTGATCTAAGCATTGGGATGCATTTCGGAAGTTTTCAGCTTACTTATGAGGGTAGAGATGCCCCGGTTCAATGGATTGAAAAAAAGACCAAGGAATTAAAAATAGATAATTTTACATCACCGATTCCTGGGCAAATATTTAAAGGCAATTTGTAAGACTTTGAGTTAAAGAGATTTAGAGATTCAATCGTGCTGCTCTGTTTTTTATGATAGGTTTCTTTCGAAAATTCTTAGCAACTGGTTGAGGCAGGCGAAAAAAGAAATCATAGATACGGCGCTAAAGCTTCCATAGGCCAAAGCTTTTATTTTTCTTTCAAAGCGCAACGCGTCTGCTGAATACTCTATGCTTAAGTAAAACAAAGGCTTTTTAATTAAAAGCTTCCCAAATTGTCTAAGACAAAAAATGGAACTTAATAAACTTAAAAAGAAAAGAGACCATAAAAGCATACTACTTTATCGGTCTCCTTTTGAAACAACTAGAGTCTAGTTTTTTTAAGCAAGCTTCACTGAGTGTCCCTATTAACTCGCTTTATCCTCAGGGGATTCACTGGACTCGTCATCGCCGTCGTTTTGCTCGTTTTCTTTTTCCTTTGAATCGTCCCCATTTTTCTTGGAGTGCTCTTCGAGATCCGGTTGCAAATCTTGGGCTTCTACTTTAATTTCCTCTGCTGATCTAAAGCGTAAGGCATTGTTAATGTCATACTCCAGCTCTGCAAACAAGCCACCCATAAAGCTATTGTATTCTTCTCCTAGGGAACCAGTTTGACCAACTAAGTAGTTAAATTCTAATAAGTCATTTTCGATACTTCTTGATAGTCGAGTGCTTTCCTTGAAGTTCATCGTCTGCTCTTTTGGAGCTTTTAGGTAAATTTTAAGACTGTTTAGGTAACGATCCCCATAGTCGGCAACAAAATTCTCTAATAGCATCATTGCTTCTTCTTTAGTCTCTGAACCTAAAATTTCTAAAACTCGCGTCGACATTTCTGGGTTATCTTGTTCTTTTTCTTCGATGATGTTTGCAAACCATGTTTTTGCTGAGTCAGAGTATGTTCTTTCTAATATCAAGTTTGCCATATTAAAAAATTCAGCAGCTCTAAAGCGTCGACGTAAGCTAATCATTTTATAGGCGTAGTTGCGTAAATCTCGTTTCCACTCTTTATCATTCATTAAGGAGATACGATCATCTAAGGATTCAGCCTTTGCTAGTTTTACAGCAAACTCATTTTTGGCTTGAGCGTGATAGCACACCATAAAGCTAAACGAGCGACCTTCAGTTGCGCAATCAAATTCAGCATTGGTAAAGTTTAGATTTTCAGTTCGATAGAGGTCCCGTTTTATATACTCCCATCTAGCGCTTACAACTCTAAAAGTTGAACTCTTACGCATGATAAAGAAAGAGCCTGAACCACTAAAAACGGTACTACCTAGTAAAATTGTTTTAAAATGATTGGCTAAGAAATTACTCTGACTAACTTTTGCTCGAGTAAGTCCGTGAAGATCCTCTAAACCTTGCCCGTATATTTTTTCTTTCGCAGCCTTAGAGCGAAATACGTCTCTAATTTCTTCAAAGACTTCTTTTCGCAATAATGCTAGTTCAGCGTCACCTCGGGGTAAGTGTTTTGGGTTTTCTAGAACCGCCTCAATCCTTTGAAGGAAACTGTCTTGAATAGGACTTCTATGTGGAACCATTAAAAGTTCTGTTCTTTGGTACTCAAGAAGTCTAAAGTTTTCAGCCCAATCATCCAAGCTTCTATCGATCTCTGCATTTCTCGACATTTTTTTAGCAGGTGTGTTGGCAAAGATGTAGTCGATTTTGTTTTCTAGATCATCTTCTAAATTTTTCAGAGCAAAGCGTTTGTGAAAAACCGACGGTTTGATGTTATATAAGATTTCGCCATTTTCCACATAGGGTAGGTTAATTCTAAGAGGACCCTCTTCAGCAAACTTTTTGGGAGTCCATTCGTCTAACTTCGCTTTTACCAGTGGAAGTTGTTCATTGGCGGATGCTCCTTCGTCAAATACAGCACTAAGTCTTCTTCTTGGGGAAGGCTTTCCTGTAAAATAATTAAGACGAGCTTCCATTGCATCGATCGTTTCTTGGGCAGGCGACTTACTGTGAATCAAGTCGTCTACTTCTTTAATGGCATTCTTACCATTAGGTGAAGCGCGGTGGATTGCTGAGAGTGTGTTTGGTTTTCTAAGATTAAAACGAAGTCTAGGTTTTTTACCTGTCGCTCTTCGAACTCCCTCAAAGAGATAATCTAGGAAATTTACTCTCGAAAAATCTATTTCCGCACCGCTTTTTAACCAATCTTTAAGATCTCGCCAATAGTTGATTTTAAATTGAAACTCATCGGTTTTGAAGAAGCGGAATCGTGCCATGATTGCCTCGAGGTACTTCTTGTAGTTTCTCTCGGCTAGCCAACGTTGGTTTCTTTTAGCGTTTACAAGTTGACTTGCCTTTGCAGCGTCACGAACGCTGTTTCGCCCTTTTTTAGCCGCGGCAAAGCGAATCTCATGCATTGCATTTGGTCCAAATTTAGCAGCCAAAGGTAGTACCTGACCCACACCAATGGCATAAGCTATGGTCTCTAAGGCGGATGAATACCTAGAGTTCATATTTTCAAAAGTTTTTTCATAAGAAAGCCATCCACCTTGGGAAAGAGTTTCTTCTGTATCCACTATAGTGTCTTGTAAGAGCCAAGCATCGCCAGCAACATAGGCTAAGTAGCCAGAACCAGCAAAGGCAATTAACATTCCCGGGCCTGTCATGAGTCCAGTAGAGGATAAAACTGTACCGACACCCACTGCGCCCATAGCTAGTAGATTTGCTGGAACAAATGGATCAAATTGTTCTCGAGGAAATCGTTGTTTTAAATAGCAATAAGCGCCAAGGTCTTTGTACAGCAAATGCTTGGCGTAAGGGTTTTCATAAACAATTTTTTCACCATACTCGTTGAGCTCAGTCTTTAAGATTAAATTGGATTGTAGGACTCTCGAAACTAAACTGTCGTAGTGGTGCAATTGAAATTCACCTGAGTCGTTGGAATTAAACTCCCATTCTGTACCCTTATCAGCCAAGCCAGCAGCGGCCTCATTTATTTTTACAATTTCTCGTTGGATTCCCCACATTAATTCTTGCTCAAAAGTACTATATTTTTGAGTTTTATCTAAAAGCCATTGACCAATGCTTTCAAAGTTTTCAAGGTGAAGCGCTATGGCTAGACTCACTGAAAGTTTATCTATACTAGGAAAATCGACAGGACTTGTACTCTTGTAAACTCCGTCGGTCAAATTTATTTCGGCTTTGATTTTCTCATATTCTTCTGAGGAAACTAGATCTGCCATTAACTCGCCAAACTCAGATATTTCGAAATCGTAGTCGGAGAACAAAAAACCTCTCCAGGCTGAGTTACTATTAATGTTTAACAAAGCTCCTGAATCAACCTTCAACTGACCTAGGTGAGCTTGTCTCTGAGCGATAATGTTTTTATAGAAATTACGGATGGCGTCTCGTTCTGGAGTTTCTAGCATTTTGGGCATAGAGTTTCTACCCGTCGATTTTAACATTGGTGGGGTGTCGTTTAACTCTACTTCCATAGATTTTTCAAGTTTTTCAATATCATCCATTAGTAATTTAATACGAATGATATTTTCTAAGCTTTCTGCTAAAAACTTTAATCTAACTTCTTCATTGTATTCAGTTTGTCGAACTTGATCATTAAGAGTTTTCACCGAAGAGAGGCGACTGTCTGTTACAAGATTATAATTTAGTTTGTACTCGGAATCGATAATGTCCTTGGCACGGGTGTTTCTATTCACCAAATACAAGCCTTTTTTTCTAGCAACAGCTGTTTCCAGAGCAGTAACTAAAAGGCGTTTCCGAAAGTTTTTGGAGGTTTCTTGGTTTCTCATTTCCAGAAGTTCGTGGTGATTTCTGGCAAGATCTTTAACGGTGATCACCGCTTCAAGACCTCTATAATTGCTTCGGTAGACGATTTCGTCGGGATGATTTTCTTTAAAGTCAGAAAGATAATCTAAGTCGCGCATGCGATCTACTGTTTCACAGGTTGACTGCAGGCTTCCGTCAAAAAAATCATATTCTTTTTTGCCTGGATTCGCATTTACTGACTCGATAGGTAAACCAATTGCTGATAAGATAAGACTAAAAACAAGACTAGTTCTAATTAGATACACCAATCCACTCCTTTTTCCGTGCCTGCAACATACAAAAAAAATGACAAGTTGGGGAAACAAAGCCTGTTTCTGGAAAATCTTTTAGGCTCCTGTCTAATGTATATACGAGAACTTTATTTCTGGTCCTCTTTTAGTTTTGGATCAGAGCGAAGTTTTGGTTTTTTGCCCCCAATATTAGCTCTTCGTTAGTGGGTTTGAAAATATTAATCCATTCAGGGAAGGGGAGCTAGTTTCACTACTATCTATTTTTTAACATTTTTAAAATCGTATAAGGACTAGGAGAAAAGCTTTAAAGTGACTTTGCTTTAGCTGCTTTAGAACTTATTTTTTACTAGCTATTTGAATGGTCAATGGTGACAGGGGGCAAATGAAATCACAAGGCTGCCTATGCTTGTCAAATTTGTGTTTCAATTGCAAAGGAGTGCTAGGGGTTTTCGTGAAAACATTTGAACTTAAGCTAGCTAGGTTTTGCAAATTTTTAATGGCATGATTTTTCTTAGAGATATCTTTTTAGATGTCTATGAAAGAAAAGCTTTAATGCGAAGAAGGCTTTTTGAGCTTCTCTAAAGCATAGATGTTTGCAGGAAAAAGCAGCTTAGAGTCTCTCGCTTACTACTAGAAATGTTTAAGTTTTGAGGAGTTATAAAGAAATTACAAAGGATTCAAAAACAGAGTCTTAAACTCTAGAAGAAATTCAATTTTATGGTTTTCTGCCAGCATGTGTTTTAAAACTATTTCTATATGGGAGAAGGGTTTTGAAATCTAGTTTTTGGTATTTGTGTCTGCTGGTTCTTTTTTGGTCTAAGGCTTCTTGGGCACTTTTTGATTTAAAGGAAACTGCTCAAGAAAAAATCGATGCGATCGCTCCATATTGTTCTTATTATCGTGATATCAATGACGATTCTGTGGTGAAAGAAACCAAAAACAAAATCAAAAGCTCAACGAAGGCCGATTTAGAAGTTTATCGCTTTAATGGCTCAGAAGCGGTGGTGAACTATAGTGATCTTCTTAAATACCGATTTGCAGCTAAGTCTTATCGACTAAAAGTTCATAGCGAACATTTTAAGAAAAAGTTATTAACCTGGGTTAGTTACTTAAACATTGAATCGAAAAGGCAGTTTTACTCAGCCTTTGCTTTCCCTGGTCTTGCTAAAAAAGAAAAGAAATTAAACTCCTGTTTACAGCAAAGAGTCTCTGGTACCTTAGCATCTAGAAATGCTGAGATTGCTAAGCTAGCTGTTGATAATGAGGCCTTTGAAGTGATGCTAAGTGATTACTTTATCGGGACGATTCGTTTAGGAGCCATATTAGACCGAAGACAATTTGTAATCGATGAGTTTGATAAAGCAATTGCAGAAAAAACAAAGCAAGGCCTTTCTTTAGCAGGAGGTCGGGGCCTTCGTTATCAAAAAAAATTAAAAGCCATTAAAACAGAAATTAAGTATTTAGAAGAAAATAAAGAGGGAACTTTAGCAAGTCTTCGAATAGAGAGTTTTGATCTTATTCAAAATTACCCTTTGCTTTTTGACTATGGCGCTGGTTTTAGTTTGATGAACTTTTTGAAAACATATATCAAGCCAAGCGGTTTTTATAAAATGATGATAGAAGACCTTGATCCTGATGTGTGGAAGGGTTTGAAAAATCATTTAAATATGAGTCAGGATTTAAAGATGCTTCCTGATTTGTTGATGGCGCCTGAATTGGCCCCAGCCTTGGAGAAGTACTTTAATAGAAAAATAGTAGATAAAAACTTACGAGCGGCCGCCAAAAATTCTGCGAAAAACTACTTAAATAAAATTTTAGATAATAGCCTTGACCTTTGCGAGGATGATGAACACAAGCTTCATTATAATCCTCAATTGGTGGAAACGATTTTCCAAAAGAATCTTAGTAGCCATTTATTTAAAGAACTCACGGTGAAGGATCAGGCTGCTTATTGTTATTTATTAGAAAATGATCCTCCTTATTCAAACTCGGTTTTTAGTAGATTAGAAAAATACGGCATGTATTCAGCGGGAGCAGGGAGCATTTCGCAAATTGTCAGTGGAAGGTGGAGTTGGGCGATAAAATTCTATTCGGCTGCCTTTGCCTTATTTGCCGTGAACTCTTGGGATGAACTAAGTTTGAATAGTAGTCTTTTGAGCTCTAGTTTTAGTTTGGTCCCTCATGGTTATTTAAATGCTGAGCAATACGAAGAGTACCTCAACGAAAGAGGAGAGATTGTTACAAGTATTTTGTATGAACTAGGATTCAGTGGGCTTGGAATTTATGCCCTTCATTATTTAGACTCTGTGTTGATGCGTAAGATGGCTGAGGCATATGATCCTGTAAAACATCATCTTAAGCCTGCCTTAGTGAATTATCAGTTCCTAGCTTTAGGTAAGGTTAAAGAAGGTCTTTTTAAATTAGGCGGAGTAAAAGGTCGAGACAAATACTATAAATTGATGATGGAGAAGACTAAACTCATCACTCAAATGAAAATTCGCTACAAGATATCTGACACTCTTCAGGCGATTCGAGAAAAGATTGGTCAATACAACTTTAATTATGATTGGCCTGCTTACGCAATTTACTACCGCAAAAAATCAAATTTGGACGAATATTTATCTGTGGTAAGTCGCAACATTCAGGCTACCGCTCGCGGTAAAAAGAATTTAGAAAATCTAATTGAACGTCTAAAGAGTATGGATTCTCGAATGGACATTTTGGTTAAAAATACCGATATGGCTTTCAACGCTAGTATGCTTCAAGAACGTTATGCAAAGATTTTCAAAGCCTTGAAGTCCAGTGATTTTTCTAAGAAAGCGACCATAGAAAATGTGGCCGGCTTTCCTGGAGCGCAATTAAAAAATGGAATTTTAACGGTTCGATTTAGAATTATAGAAAACGGTAAAAGACGTTGGTCTTATCGAAAGATCAGTGACGGTAATGGTGAAGAAATTGAGGCTTTGGATTCCTTTGGTTCAATTTCAGATTTGAAGGGCCGACTTTCTGAACTTGAAGCTCAAGCTTTTAGTTCTGTTTCTAGTAGCATTGTGCATGAATCCGGGGCGTGGTCTAAGTATTTGGATGAGTCTTATCAATACGCCTTAGATCATCAAATGATTCGCATCAGTGCCCAGAAGCTTGAGAGTTTAAAGGTTGCTAGGGGATTAAATGCTCAGGAGCAGGAAGTTTTAGATTTAATGAATAAAGTCTTAGGAAAAGGTCCTAGGGTAGATTTGCAGAATCGACTTCTTTTGTTTCAACTTCCCTATGAATCCTGGGATTTACTGAAGGCCGTTGTACCTTTTGTTAAAAAACGAAGCTTAGGTAAAAATCTTACAGTAGATAGTTTAGATCCTACCCAAAGGGAATTAGGAGTGTTCGGAAGGTTTTTGAACCGTATTCCTTGGGCGTTTATGTTACCCGTGGGTACTTCTCTTTATACAACTTATGTGATGATGAATCAAAATGGTAGTGACCTGCATATATGGTCTGAAAAGGTTTATTATGACTGGTTAAACCTTCAAAGAGCATGGTGGTATAAGGAAGGTCTTCCAAGTGAGGTTAGTGCTGTGAAGATGCTGGAGACCAAAGAGTTTCTAGCAGAATATAGAACGTTAGCTTTTAGAGAAATTGCTTATGAGTGGTCAATTAGCATTCGTGATCGTCAGCCGTTTTATAAAAACATTTCCTTAAAAAGAAAGCTGGATGATTTTGCTTACCATATCGTGCGCTTGAGAAAGTTATACCGCATTCCTGAGTTAAGAAAGATCATAGACGGTAAATTGGATGTGGCCTATAGGGACTCCATGATTGTCGATTTGGTTGAAAAAATTGAGAGAGAGCTTCCTGAGTCTGTGGAGTTGGAAAGGGAATTGCTTGGTGTAGTGGTTTTCTCACTTTTGACTTACGATACTCCAAGTGAATTTCGCTATTTGGTTGAAAAATTTAGAGGCCAAATGCCTGATGCTGTTTTAATGACGATCCTTAGAGTTGTTAAAGATCAAAAGCAAATTCAAGAAAAGTATCAAGAAATTGTTAGTCTGCCTAATTTTGTTCAAGAGTTTATCGAAGACGACTTAGATACCCCAGGTATTGAGCAAGAGGGAATGTTGCTTATGAAATTCTTTGATCAAAAGTTGAAGAATGCTTTTGAACTACATGAAAGAGACGCTTTGTTGCAAAAAAGAGTGGACTATTTGATGCAAGAAAGTTTTGGTCAGGCTGAAGAAAAAGCGCCGAATGATGATATTCAAAAAGTTGTGGAAGAGATATTAAGGTTGGATATAAATAATCAACTTGGATTAGGGGATGCCTCTTAAGAGACTTTCCCCAACTGAAATAAAATTGAGTACATTGCATTTAGAAAATCGGGATCAAATTTTTGTATTAATTTTGTTTTCATAAATTCCATCGCTTCTAAAGGCGCCATAGGTTCGTTGTATGAACGTTTTGTAGTCATGGCATCATAGCAATCAACAATAGAAATAATTCGACCGAAAGGATGAATGTCCTCACCATCTAATCCCTGAGGGTAGCCGTTTCCTAAAAAATTCTCATGATGTTCAAAACAGGCGGCAATCACCGCATCAGATACATCGTGTTCGTTTAATATTTCTAAGCCGTATTGTGGGTGCTTTTGCATTTGTGCCCACTCATGATCATCAAGAGGACCTTTTTTGCAAATGATCGCTGGGTCAACTTTGCGTTTACCAATGTCATGGAAAATTCCACCGCGACCCATTTCTACTAATTCATCGCCTGAAAAACCGATGATCTTAGCTAAGCCAATGGCGTAAATACTTACATCTAAGGAATGGTTATAGGTATAAAAGTCATGACTAGATAGACCAATCAAATGAGCTACGCCTTCTGGTTCCTGATCCACATAGCTAACAAAATCACGAATGATTTCTTTGGATTCACTAAGTGCTTCATCGATATCGGGTTTTTCAAAAAGTTCTTCTACTAAGTGGAAAGAACTTTCTTTTAAGAGGAAAGCTTTTTGACGAGCATCTAATTCATCACTATTCATTTTACTGTGGATATAGTCTTTAAAAGCCTGACGATCTTTTGCTTCAATGTAAAATGAGTCAGAACCTTTGTCTTCTAATTGAGTGATTTTTTCTTTTGCTAAAACTTCACCGGCTCGCAAATACAAGACGTGACGTGTATTTAATAAAACGTATAAATTGAAGGTAATGGCTTGTCCTGGCAAAAGGGAGCCTACGCGGATTTTAATGTATTCGTGCTTTTCATTCATTTCTAAATCAGACATGGTTTATTTTTTCATATAGTTTGCTTTAGGGAAAGTAAAAGCCAAAGAGCGTCTAGGTCTGGGGCGCTTTGGCTGACTATGGGATTATAGGCAAAAGAGATAATAGATGATTTGTTTGTTTTTTTTAAACTGGCCCCTTTAATTGCGGATGAACGAGTGTTAAAGGCTTGAAATTCTTTTCTGTATTCATTGCAAGGAAAATCAAAACTCGGACAAGCTCATTTAAACAAATCTTTTTCAGTAGTTATTAAAGCCTATCCGCAATTAAAGGGACCAGTTTAAAAATACCTATCGTGGAACTAGTACAAAAGGAGTTTACGCTACTGTTGCGAAGATGCTTTAAGTGGATAAGATCTAGACAGTTTCTAATGCTTAGACACTTTAGATAGCTTAAATGGCTTTAACTGCATTTAAGCCTGGTATACCCATTGCAACCGTAAGTCAGAAATATTTGGAGGTAATTGATGAAAACATTATTATTAATAATTTCTCTTGGTTTCAGTTTTAGTGCAATGGCAGCCACAAGTGGGTTCCATAAAGAAAGCAATAAGTCTGAAATTAGTAAGCAGCTTGATAGTGTTGTAAAGGCGAATAGAGGGAAGCCGAAAAGACCTAAGCACCCTAATCCAGATGTTCTTAAATAGTTGAAATTGACCCCCTTAATTGCGGATGAATAAGAAAGCACTAGGGGGTTTTCGATCAAAAATGTCCGGCAAAATTATATTTAACCCAAAAGCATTTGATTATGATAAGTGATGTAAATATCAATGTGATCTTGCAGCCTTTCTGCAAGTTTTGTA